>Ga0307507_10002672_pt1 | contig 36736 bp, 9 predicted proteins | sample 7_EM_MG_FD_207223 | JGI IMG/M metagenome (GOLD analysis project Ga0307507, IMG submission 207223) | Populus trichocarpa ectomycorrhiza microbial communities from riparian zone in the Pacific Northwest, United States - 7_EM | ecosystem: Host-associated > Plants > Roots > Unclassified | place...
CTCTTCTTTACGCAACGTCTTGTTCTCTGCAAGAGCTATATACCCTTAGATTTAAATAGAATTTATATTGTTCCTTCGAATCTTCCTTGAAGCCTCTTCGCGCCCTTACAAACTGGTCCTAAGCCTTTCCCAGATTACAGATTCTTGCGTCTATTACACAGAATAACACGCTTTATAAGTCTTTGTGATTTAAGGCCAGAACTGGTCCTAAGCCCCATAATCGTAAATATATATTATAAATGTGTATTAAATAACAAACGCGTACTAAATGATAATCCCTACACTAATAACACTTCCCTCCCTCCGAAAACATGGCTACGCCTACCTTAAACGACTGGGAAGACTCCTTACCACTAGGGGTAGCTTTGTACGCGAAACTTATTAATAAAAATTAGGACGAATTTACCTTTAATATAATAACTTATACCATAAAACAAGTTAATGGCTTTCTCCTATACTGTATTATATTCTACCAAAGTAGACACTACGCCGATCTATAACTATAGGAATATTTTAGGGAGGATTTTATAGGATGGACCGCCAACACCTAGGCACTTAGCAATATTGATATTGTTTAGGATTTTTAAGACTTCCTCTATAGGAATGGGGTATATGTTGCTAAAAACGGCAACCTAATTACTAGTAATATCCAGGCCGTTATTATTAATACAGAGGAACCAGTATGGACGGAAGCTAAGATTATATGTTAACTATAGAAACCTAGAACCAACCCATATTCTTTAAAAGGCAACTTTAATTTGGAATAAAACCCCCAGAATGCTACTATCTTACCTAGAGGTGCTCTCCTACCTAGAGATACTCTTCCTCCACCTCTGCCGCCTCTAGCTCCTCTACCCTAGCCAACTGGTAAGCCTCTACTACGAGAAGTCACGAACCTGATAAAGGTATATTTGGACAAGGAGAAGAAGTTTAGAGGAGAATTATACAACATGCTTAAAATAAAACTATAGGTCTTTTATAACTGCTGTAGTAAGGTTGGAATCTAATACCACTAGTTTTATTATGCTTTCTTGGTTATGTTAAAGGGACAGGCAGCGACATTTTATTACAACTATATTGCGGGTAGAAACTATAGCTTTAATATAATACTTTAGCTTATTAGAGCCCACTTTAAGACCAATAAGAATTGCCAGCTTTATATATCTAAATAGCGGAAGACTATATTTTAAAGAGTTATCGCTTCTAACTTAATAAAGACTTGTTTAAAGTGCCTTTAACTACTCTTTAATAAACTCTAGAAAATCTAATGTGGTTTTACTAAAACTTACCAAAATAAGAACAGCCTAAGGGACCAGGTTATTTTAGCATGCTATGGCATTCCTAAGTGTAACTTAGCGCTATACAAACCTGCGGATACGTTTAAAGGAGTATATACTAAGCTACGCTCCGCTGTAGGTACTGCGATATAAATATAAGAATCTTAATAGTTCTATACTAAAAACCCTACGCAACTAAGTATTCCCGACTAATATAATTATAACTGGACTGACCATATATATGGTAGCTATAGTAGGGAATACGGCAAAGGGTACAATCAACGTTAACTATAAGGCAATTATGGAGGTCCTTATAGAGGTTTATTTTAAAGTGATTGTCAGAAGAAGTGCTATATTTGTAAGAAGCCAAATTGCTAGTTAACTAGACACTCCCTTAATAAGCAAAAGGAGGCATATAATAAGTTCTGTTAGAGTATAAGAAATGTTAGAAATTATAAGGTTATTATAGCCTACTTCTAAAGCTTCCTGGTTTAATATGAAGGCGTAGAAGACCTTAAGGGTAAGGTTAATAAGACCGAACAGCTCCTTATAGATATAGAAATTAAGGACTACTCTCCTAACCAATACTTTACTAAGTATGGTGAGGTAGATGGTATATAAACCATTACTATTCTTAATAACTAATCTACGCTCCATTCTATCACGAAGTTAGATATCTTTAATAAGCCAAAGGAGAGCTCCGCGTTCTCCTTTAATAATAGATACTCGGCAAACGCCTTCTATGGTATTATGCCAGATACTAGAGCCGCAGGAGTATCTATAGTAGAAGAACCTCAAGTTCGAGCCCTTTAATAGCTTAATAGCTCTATTCAGATTAACCATTTAACAGTAGGCCAATATATAATTTGTTTTGGCAAGGGTACTATAACCCCCTTAGGGTATATTACCTTCTATATTATTCCTATAAACACTCCGTTTCTATTTTGCATTAAAGATATAGATAAATTAGGCGTCAGGCTTAATAACCTTAAAAATATACTTATTTAGGGAGATAATTGGGTGCCCGTTATACGCAAGTAGGGTTACTCCTAGTTGCTCCTTTATTAACTAGAAAAGAGTGTTGCTTAAAGCTACTTAACTAAGTTAGAATTACGCCAACTGCACCATCGTTTTAGCTATCTATCCGTTTACCAATTACTTAAGGTTCTTTAGTAAGCAGGCCATAAAGTTAAGGTTAAGGCAATTAAGCACCTTATAAAGTACTACTATTACTGCCAAATAAACTAGAAGTCCCCTGGCCGATTTAAGTTCACCCTTAAAGATAACTTTAACTTTAACTTCTGTATTATCGTTAACATTATGTATCTTAGCGGCAAGCTAGTACTCTAAGTTGTTAACTTTTTAACCTCCTTCCAAGCTGCACGTTTCTTAAAGGATATGTTAGCTAGGAACGCATAGAATACCCTTTAATTATACTAGATTAATATCTACCTAAAACCCCCTAATTAAATTGTCCACAATATAGGAAAGAACTTCTTATTTATAGAGTTTTAATAATAGATAAAGGCAATAGCAATTAAGGTTAAGGAAGTCCCTATTAAGGCATATAATAGTATTAGAAAAGTAGAGCGATATTACACGCCATTATACCGCGTATATAAGATTATCTCTTTAGAACTAGAGGACGCTAGTAAAGAACTTACCTTATAAATAGCTGTTAAAGCCGTTAACAATTCCGCTGGCTTAAATAGACTTGTACCCATGTTGCTAGTCTTTGGCGCCTACCCTTAAATAACTAACAATTCTCTACTATCTCCTTCCGTTATGTAACGAGCTGAGGCTATTCGCAAGGCAATAAAGGAGGTACGACGTCTCTACGCTATACGCCAGGTTAATAACATACTAGGAATAAGAAATGGCCTAAATACCTTAACTATACTTAATCTGCCACTCCAGTCTAAGGTACGCGTATAGCGTAAAAAGGGAGGGTAGTTAGGCCCACATTAACTTATTATAATTAATGGTTAAACTTGCACTATTTAAATACTTTACGGACCCACTTAATTCTAATTAACTGTTATTAAGCCTTACTACAAAGATAACAGTTTTAAGCCTTTATAGGATGCCCTAGAGGAGAACTATAATTAACGTGCTCTAGAAGGCGACTACGATTCTAATATAATTATAGTAGAGGTTCCGCAACTATGACGCAGCAGAGGTCGCCCGAAGGGATTATAAAATCGCCAACATCTTATTAATTTTGAAGAGCAATTTGTTGCCGCTATTAAAAATAGAGTTAAGTTATTAATAGCCTTTATAACAGCTAAGGAGAAGGCTGACTTTAAGCTCGCAAAACAGCTCTGAAAGGAAGGTTATATTATAACCTTTGGAGCTCCTTTCTAAGTATCTAACAAGTAGAAGATTAATAGTCTTATTACAAGAGGAGTTTTTAAATTTAAGAAGTATAACCTTACTAAGTTTAATAGAGTTCGCATCTTTAAGTTAAAAATAGTTAATAAGATTAAGGGCAAAGCTACTAATACCTTATTTAAGAAATTAAGGCTTGTTATCTAAAGTTATAACAATAATAGCAAGGAGGTAATTCTTATATAATCTCCCATAATTTAACAAGCTAGTTAGCGAGTTATTATTACGCTAGCTCCCTCCTTAATAAAGAATAGAATAGCGGTTTATTTATAAGATATTACTTAGGCCTACACCCAATCAGAGATATACCTTTAGCGCTTAATATTAGTATACCTTTTAGAGCAAATTTGTTACCAATATCCCAAAGATACAATTATAGTTATACTTAAGCCATTATATAAAATCGCAGAGGTAGGAACCTATTAGTAGGCTACCTATAGCAAGCACTATAAAGAGAAGCTTTTAATAACTACTTCTATATTTAACCCATGCTTCTTAATTATAACTATAGGAACTCTATTTGGAATCATCGGCATATAAACTAATAATATAATTATCTTAGGAGATAACCAATTCTTAGCTCTTAAAGAAGATGAGTTAGTAAAGGTAAATCTTATAGCAAAGCTAAAGGAAAAGCTTAATTTAACAACACCATTACTTTTTAATAGATACACCCTCTCCCTAAATAAGAATTCTATTGCTTTACGCTAGAAGGGTTAAGGTAAGAAGATTAATATTATTAACGCTAATTCTCTAAAGCAAGGATATATAGAGTAACGCGCTTATAGAGCCTATATTACTTCTATCTGTCAACCCAAGGCTTTCTTTAATCTCTCTATTGCCGCTTAACACCAGGAACTAACTAAAGATAACGTTCTTGCCCTAAATAAGCGTCTTTCCTGGCAAATAAACTATCTTAATTAGGGACTACTCTACGTGCCTATTAATCTTCCCACTGCCAAGCTCTTTGTATTTGTTAATAGGTCGTTTATAAATAACAAAGATTTTAGCTCCTAGCTATAACGGAACCTTGTAGCAGGAACTACGGTGGGTTCTATTATTGGGCTAGGTATATAGGTAAGAACAAAACAATAACATAATAATAACTGGTGGAGTGGTTGCCTAACAGATTAACTCCAATTGTATTCTGAGATTTACTACAAGGAGAGAACTATCTACGGTAGGGACTAAGGTCCTTTAAATACACAACTATACGCCTAAGAAATCCTCTCTTATATATAAGGTACGTGTTATACGTAATATATATAGCGTACACTGCGTATAATTCGTATACTATATATAACATTATATGACTCGCTTACTATTCCTTATTATATAGTTCCACCGGATCTATCCTAGACTGTGCCTATATTAACTAACTAGCTTCCTGCAACTCTTCTCTAAGTAGTTATAACATTGTACTTAAAGCGTCCATAATATTATCTCCCTCCTCTTTATCTTCGTCCTTAAAGATTCCTAATATCTCCAAGTCGTCCACTAGAGGTGTAATGTCCGTTTAATTAGTCTGGTTAATATCTTCGCTTATTATACCTAAAGCTTCTTCTTCTTTATAAGCGTAATATTATGCTTGCACCGTGGCTGCCATACTATCGCTTAGTGAGATAATATTGTCTCTATATTCTCACTGTGCGAAAGCGGGGTTAGTGTATATTATAATAGCAAGTCCTTTGTCTTAACAACCCTTATCTTATTTAGAGTGCACTAAAGCAAATATTTAATCATCCTATAATGTTCGCTCTATTTCTAACGCTAAATATGCGCGTCCTATAACTCTTAATAGTCTTTAAGTTCCCTAAGTAACTTATTATAGGGTCTTGTGTTTAATCTACCGCTATAAAGCTTAACGGTGAGCTCTTAAGCGCCTTAGATAAGCTTTATTATTCGCGGGAAGCAGAGTAGAAGGCTATAGCTACTTAATAGCGTGCCCTTAAAGCCTGTCTATTGGCCTCTGCCTGTCTTCTTCGTCTTAAGAAAGTGCGTAAGAAGGTCCGTTCTAAGGAGTGGAAACTGGTTCAACAGGGTTTATCTAAGCTGGGTAATAAAAGGACTGGCTCTCCTCCTATAAGGGAAACAACTCTAAGTAGCTCGGCAATTGCTTCTCTTAGGTCCCCCTTAGGTAACTTATTCTTTGGCGATCCTTTCTTATTAATATTACCTAACCTGCTTTCTTCTAATACTCCTATACCTTTCCTATAGCATTTCTTAGGTTGCTTAGTGGTTCCTAGGTAGTCTTACTATAGCCTATCTACTTTACTTTATACTACGTTTTGTTATCCACATCCTTATAATTAATGATCTTTAAAACTTGCTATTTGTCTTCCTCTTATCCTCTATATATATCTACCTTATAGACTGGTAGCTTAATATTCCCGTATACTGGCTCTAGCATTGCAACATATTGTATAGGGTAGATTTTTATTTTAGCTAGTAGGTTCAACTTATACGTAACCAATAAAATTCTTTACTTAACTTTAAAAGGTCCTAGTCTAACGTGGTCCAACTTCTTGCTTAGTTATCGGCTCTTGAAATTTTTGTATAGTAGCTATACTTTATCCCCCTCCTTAAGATCTGGTCCCTTAGATCTCTTAGTATTATAGTACCCTTTTATTCGTTCTTGTACTAGTTTAGCTGTTTCTTTAAGGTCTGCATAAAGATTTATTAACGTCTCCATTCTTTACTTAGCTATGCTACTTGTCTTTTTTGCTTGTTGTGGCGATAATGATATTCTTGGCTTATACCTATAGTTTGCCTTAAATGGTGATGTCCCCATTCCTTCTTGTGGTGTTGTATTGTATGCAAACTATATAACTGGTAATAACGATACCCAATTGTTCTATGCGTAATTAATATAATGCCTTAGATACTGCTCTAGTGTCTAGTTTAGTCTTTCCGTTTATCCGTCCGTCTGCGGATGATATGCTGTAGATATTGCTGCGTAAACTCCTTATTCTGCTAGAAATACTTCCTAAAATGCTGCTATAAATCTTAGATCTCTATCTAATATAATCTTATCTAGTGCTCTATATCTTGCGAATACTTTCTTTATATAGATTCTAGCAATATCTTCTACTAATATCTCTTTAGTACATGCTATAAAGTATCCCTACTTTATTAGCTTATCTACTATTACTAAGATCACGTTGTGATCTTATCCTATAATAGGATCTCTTGACTTTGGTAACTTAATAATAAAGTCCTATAATATAACCTCCTATGGTCTTCCTAGTATCTTAACAGGTTGTAGCCCTCTATACGGCTTATACCTTATTAGTTTATTTCTTTGGCAATTTAGATATTTCTTTATAACTTGTCTTACTAGTCCCTAGATTCCTTAAATAATGTACTCCTCTTAAAGTCTTAACACTAAGCCTATAGCTCTGTTATGTCCTTGTGTTATTTCCTTGTGGAATTCCTTAATAAATTCTTCTGTAATAGACTTAGGTATATATATTGCTTCTCTGTTTTTGTATTGCTTTAAGTCTAGATCCTCTATTTATACCTCTTAGATCTTCTATGTCTAATCACTCTCTAGTAATTTATAGATCTAACTTTCCTTAGTTGCTGTAATCTTTAGATAATTATACCTAATTAATCTGTTTTAATCCTTTCGCAATAAAGCTCCTAATAGCTTTTTATTACTTTATAGTTTAGCCTTTCTGCTTAGAGCGTCTGCTTATGCGTTGTCTATTTCTTTGGTATGCTGAATTTCGAAATAGTATTCTATAAGCATTTCCGCCTACTTAACCTGTCTTTGGTTGAGTTCCTTTGTTGTTAGGAATCCTATAAGGTTTTTATAGTCCGTCTTAACCATAAATAGTTTCTCTGTGCTTTGTAAGAATGCTCTTTATTTCTTAAGTGCTGGAACTATACCTAATAACTCCTTATTGTAGATATTATAGTTTAACTCTGGTGGTGTTATCTTTTAACTATAGTATGCCACTAGGTGCCATCTATCTTGATATTTCTGTATAAAGTATACCCCTAGTGTAAAGTCTAATGCATCTATTTCTATAACCGTCTCTAGACCTGGTTAATAGATCTTAAGAACTGGCTTCTAGGTAAACAACTCTTTAATTCTCTTAAATAGTTCTTATTATTCCTTTTCCTATGCCCATGGTTCCTCTTTCTTTGTTAACTGCGTAAATGGCTTAATATTCTGTAACTATTGCGCTATAAACCTTCTGTAATAATTGTAAAACCCTAGGAACGATTTTAACTATATAACGTTCTCTGGTTCTTACTAATTTACTATAGCCTCGATCTTCTTTAGATCTATGCTAAGTTGGCCTAGTTTAATAATAAATCCAACAAAATTGGTCTTCTGGGTGAAGAACTCGCATTTCTTAATTACTACTGGCATTTGTTCTTCTTGTAGTCTCTTTAAGACCCACTTAATATATTCTCTATATTCTTCCTCACTTTCTAAGTAGATGATAATGTTGTTAAGGTATACTATAATAAATTCATCTAGGTGTTCTCCTAATATACTATTAATTCGCTTCTAAAATATTACTGGTGCGTTTATAAGCCCAAATTATATAACTAATGGCTTATATAGTCCTTCCTTTAACCTAAAGGCTGCCTTCTATTTGTTGCCTTTCTTAATCCTAATCTAATGGTACGCCTATCTTAGATCTATCTTTATAAAGATTTTTATGTTACCTATTCTATCTTGGATTTTGCTAATTAAGGGTAAAGGATATCTATCCTTTTTAGTAATGCTGTTTAACTGTTTATAGTCTATACACATCCTAAGTTTTCCGTTTTTCTTTGGGATAAATAGTACTGGATATCCTACTAATAACTATAATGGTCTAATGTATCCCTTGTATAAGTTCTCCTAGATAAACTCCTTAAGCGCTACTAACTCCGTTTTAGTAAGCTTATAGATTGGAAAGAACTTTGGACTTATTCCCTTTTCTAATTCTATCTTGTAGTTCTATACTGTATACTCTAATAGCTTTTCACTTTCTGGTGACTATAATTTTTTACTATACTTGTGGTATCTCTTTAGTATATAACTTAAGCCTTACTTAGTCTCTTTATACGTCGCTCTGACTTGGTACTATACCAACTTGGTTTACTATCGCATTTTACACTATTGTGTATCCTTAATATTGACCTAACCTATAACCTAATTAATCTTTAGATTGTACTTCTGTAACTAAGGCATTCCTAGTATCGCCTTATTCTGTCCTAACGGTAGGATATTAAAAGACATTTTGACTAGTCTCCCTTTAATAGTTATCTAAACAGGTCCTATTTTAAGATTAATAATGCCTCCTCTATAGGCTATCTAATCTCCTAAAATCGTTATAAGTGGATATAGGTGTTTCTTCTATCTGTATAGTAACCCCATCCTTTTTACTGCCTTTGGTGATATGTGGTTCCTAGTTGCTCTATTATCTACTAATACTTTAAACTGCTGATCTTGCCACTTAGCTTTTAAATTTAGGTATTATCTTTAAATTCCTTTAAGGGTTTAAGGCTCTAATACTAGTTCCCTCTAGTCCTATACACCTCCCCTTTTTCTAACTGTTGGCTGCTAGATCCTGCCTATACTTAGTCTAACTTAGGCTAATACTTAGTTTGTTTCTTTTTCTTTATATACTATAGACAAGTGTTCTCTAGGTACTCTTACTACTATTATCTATCTAGGTATTCTTCCATAAGGAATCTTCCTAGTTAAAGTGTTAAGTCTCCTTAACCTTGTACTTCTACTGGGTGCTAACTATATATATACTTAGCGTTCCTGAACCGCTTTTCTTCTAGTGCCTAATATATCCTTACTAGGTACTTCCAGTTCTTATCTTTTAGTGCTCTATATATATTACACGTGTTATCCATACAAGCTATCTATAATAGTATATAATACGCTATATGTTTTGGGTTAACTCTTAGTTTATCTTTATCCTTAAGTTTAAACCTATACTTGGTTAACCTGACCACTAGTATCTCTGCTGTAGGTATTAAGATTTATTACTTACTTCTCTAGTCCCTAGATCCTTCTTTTAGGTTCCTTAATATTATAATTAGTACTCCTTTAATATAACTTATATGTTTTTCCGTAATGGGTTAGTCTTGGACAACTTTTTTATCTAGCTATATATAAAAGTCTTCCTATTTATTATTGTGTTATTGCCTATACCACTTTCCATACAACTGGTTTAGTGTGTATAGTCTATCTATTAGAAAATACCTTATTATTACTATATTGTAATATCCTTTAGTATATCTTTCTTTAAACCTAGTTAGAATATCTAGATCCTCTTCTTGTTTTAATTTATCTAACTATTTTACCTTAGGTGTCCCTATACTTGGCCTATTAGTAACTCTTTATATGGGTGCTCTGTCCCTTATATAACCTGGCATAGCTAATCTCTTATCTAGCTTTTGCTCTTGCTATATAATAATTCTTGTTTTGAATTTATCTATAGTTTCTTATTTTCTGCGTCTTGTAGCTAGATCTTCATAATTGTCTTACTTTTTAATCCTGGTATTGGCTGTTTAATCTTTAGGCTAAATACTACGTTTACCTAGGATTGCTAACGTTTTTATTTATTCTCTAAATTTATAGTTCTTAAACTTGCGTCCTATACTTATTTATTTGTTACTAAATTAAGTTACTGCCCTTTCCTATTGGTTTTTGTCTGTTATGGGTCCTTAGGTGTGTCTTATCTTACTTTAAAAATCTTAAGCTTTTTGTATCTCTTCTTAAGAATCTTAAGCCTGTGGCCCTTTGCCTTTATTAAGTGATAAGCTAGCATTAGCAGTTATTTACTTGCTTAGTTTCTTCTAAACGTTGCTTCTATTATCTTATAAAGTGATGGAAATTGTATCCAATGGTGTTATAATATCCGTTACTGAACCTTGTTCTGTGATGGTCTTAGTCTCTACTTCTATTTTGACTTCTCTAAGGTTTGCATGCTCCTAGTAAGCTGCCCTTATTACCTTATTATTGGTAAATGTTTTGCCTGTGTTAAATTTATTGTCTTTAATGTCTAATCTATAAGCTGGTTTGTTAGTTTCTTTAAACTTAGATAATAATAGCTCCTATAGCCAATAGCTTACGCCATACTTAGCGTCCTTATAAATTTGGTATACGTTGTTGTAATAATATATAAAACTGTTAATTAAACACTCTTTTATTCCTTATAGTGCACTATTGTCCCTCTATATATATGTGCCGTCTACTGGCCTAGTTCCCTTTACTATGTGGTTACTCTAACCACCTCTATAGTCTCTGGCGAAATAACCCTGTTTTCCGTAATTTATATAAGCCCTATCTTTAACCCATTTTTCTTGCTATAGAGTCCGCCTAAACGTCTTCTGCTGCTAAGATCCCTGGTTTAGCCTCTACTCCTAGGTCCTTTAATTATTTAATCCTTAACCTCTAAGTTTCTATAGTTTCTTTTCCCATCTTTAGGTTTCTTTGGTACTGCTTAGGTCTATTAGCTCTGCGCCATTCCATAGTTTTTAACTCTATATCTATTATTGCGTACTCTGCGCCTTATATAACTATGGAACTCTATCTTGCCCTCTCTTAGCTTGTTCCCTTTAATAGATTCTATTATTAATCTTTATTAACTAATTTATTAACTTTTTTAGAGTATCTATATCTTCTATTAGGATAATTGCGTCCTAGACTTTAGCCTTAAGTCCCTGTTTATACTGGGTTATAAGCGCCCTATTATTCCACTTAACCTATATAGCTAGTGTTTAAAACTGCGTTATATACTTAATTGCTAAAGTGCGTTGTACTAAGTTCTGAAGCTTTTGTTCTGCTATGGTTATAGCTTCCAGGTCTTTAAATATCTGTGGTAACTGTTCTGCGAACCCGTTCTAACTGGCAAATATATACCGTACGTCCTGGTTAGTAGTTGTTATGCCATTGGCCTGTATTTCCGTAAGATACGGCTTAAACTACTTAAGTGCCCTCCCCGTTAGGAATAATTCTGCATAGGCTACTTAATCTAATAATATTACTAACTTCGCTCCTTCCTGTACTACCTTAAAGTGCATTTGCGTAAGAAATCCTTTAAGCTTTAACTTCTCTCCTAAGAATTATTTAATTAAAGGTAACTTAATCTTTGCTGCTCCAATTCCATTAATACGTTCTTTAAGTATCCTACTATTGTTTTATAAGTAATTAACTATTTCCTATAACTGACCTCGCGTAACCACTTAAGAATCCCCCTTGTCCATATTGGTATTACCTGGCCCTGAGGTTGTGGCTGCTGTTAACGCCGTTATAACTAGTGCTGCTCTTGGTGGCATGTTGTTTAATCTTATTCAAATACCGTAACCTTAGTAGTGAATGTGTAACGGAACCTTATAGTAGGAACTACGGTGGGTTCTATTATTAGGCTGGGTATATAGGTAAGAACAAAATAACAATATAATAATAACTGGTGGAGTGGTTGCCTAATAGATTAACTCTAATTGTATTCTAAGATTTACTACAAGGAGAGAACTATCTACGGTAGGGATTAAGGTCCTTTAAATACATAACTATACGCCTAAGAAATCCTCTCTTGTATGTAAGGTATATGTTATACGTAATATACGTGGCGTATACTGCGTATACTTTATACACTGCGTATAATATTATGTGACTTGCTTACCATTTCTTGTTATATAGTTCCACCGGATCTATCTTAGACCGTGCCTGTATTAACCAACTAGCTTCCTACGACTCTTCTCCAAGTAGTCGTAATATTGTACTTAAAGCGTCCGTAACACTAGCTGGGATATAAGATTATTATCGCAAATAAGTCTACTAGAGAAAATAACTTTATGATCCATAGCAATCTTATCCATTAGAGCTTAACTAAGAGTAAGTATATTACTCAAAGCGTTCTAGTATTAGAGATATATGGAATGGTTAGCGAAGTTAATATAGCAATCGCAATTAGAACTACCCTAAAGATAATTATAGATTAACTCGAACTTCCTATTATCCCTATAATCGTATATACCAACTTATATTCCCTCTATAAGTGTTTAGTTAAGCTTAGTACTATAAAGGAGAAGCGCCTTATAATTAACATTATGGCACTTTGGCAATCCTATAAACGGTAAGAACTCTTTAAGATTTAATAGATTAACGGTTAAGATAACCTAGTAGATATAATGACGAAGGCAAACCTAAATAAGGCTCTAGAAATGTTTGTTAACACAAACACTCTATATATATAAGTTAAAGGTTGGGTTAAAAGGGAGTAGGAGCATAATATTCTATAGACCCTAACTTAAACTAGCTAATTAGGATTTTCTATCCCTAGGATGGAAAATCGCTATTAGCTTACTTACTACTAGCGCCTTAGCGGCCCTCCTAATAATATATCTACCTACGACTCCTAAGTAAGAAAGCACCACGTGCTAAGAGGCAAATTTTGGAACAGCGAGACTTATATTACAATAGCAATAGTAAGTAAGGAGGATTGATATTTATTACGCTAGTTGAGCGGTATATATATGTAGATAGCAACCGCAAAAGAAGAGTTGCCAGTATTAGGAATACAGGCAAGTTGCCATCACGCGAGGCAAGTTGCCGTCACATGTCGCCGCGGCACTAGCGTGGCGAGGAGCCTTAAGCTCCTCACCCTTCCTCAAGCAGGAGGAAGAAGAGAATAACAATCATCATACTATCTACGAACCGTAGCTACGTAATATCACCTTGTGTTACCAACAATATCTATAATATTATGTTACTATATCTAAGTTATAATATAGACATTATCCCTTACGCACCAGCTGAGAAGCAATGCTTTCAGCAGCTAGAATAGAGAACTATAATATACTACTCTTAACAAAAAAAGGCCTTAAGGCGGCTACCCAGTAGCTTATTAGCTAAAACATACTAAACCAGTTCCAGGTTGCAAAGGAAATAGTAATAGAAGGTAAAGGGGTAAGCAATAGGCGCCCCCTAATAGCGCTATAGTGGTAGAGCAAAGTTCGTGATACTAGCGCGTCCGTAGGTTTATTACGGCAGCAGTGGTTCCTAAGGAGGTCAAAAAGTAAGGTAGTAGAGCACTATAGGTAACTCGCAGGCGCCTCACAGGCGCCTCGCAGGCGAGTCCTAAAAGGCAAGGAGACGGATTACGGGGTTTTCTCTAACAGAGTTTTCTCCCCATATATACATAAGGAGTAGTCTATATAGGCCCAACAGGGATCCGAATCGGACGTTAAGCAATAAATAATAATAATATATTTTCTTAGCAATTTAATTGTAACGGAATCCCCCAGGAGGTACATATTAGATAAGACAGTAGGAGGTTTCATCAATGTCCTGCCTACGTCCCATATATGTTCCAGAAGAGACATAGTCAGATAAATAGGGGCGAAAGGTTTTACTAGTGTCTTAGAAGGTTTATATAGGAAGCTGGTTCTCCTCTAGAGAAGAACCAGCGATTAGTCTCTAAATGGAAGTGGTCAAAAGCATTTGTCCTTTAATACGTAAAACTCATTCTACCTTTAACTTACCTTTAACTCACCTTCTACTTACTTGTAACACTATTAATTAGATAATTATACATTCCGGTTAGGCTGGCCTTTTACAATTCTAATCGCTTATAATCTGTTAGGAACGTATGGCTATTAATTAACAATAATAGGCTATACTCCTTTACCCCACAAAGCAACGCCCTTACCTTAAGAGGCTTAGAGAGTCTCTCCAGAGGAGCGCATTCCCTCTACTTATAAAGGAGTAGACTAGAAAGCTATAGCTAATCTATCTAACCTTCCAAGACCCTTAGGAACAATTACCGCTGGGGAGTTATTAGAGTGGTCACTACGCGAAACCCTACAAAAGACAAAGGAGTTAGGGATATAATTAAGATAAGCATATTAAGACTACTAAGGACAATTATAAGAACAATTGGGAGAAGTATAAATACCCCAGACATAAAGCGGACTCAGAGGGGCAACGCTATACTATACTATAATGTTAGATAAACCTAAATTCCGTACAAAGGAACCTAATGAGTATAATAGTAATAGTCTTAGGAACTGCAATTATTTTATCCGTTAATGCGAAACTAAGTTTTGGCTAGATCTAAAACATTACTCTAATAAGTATAATTAGACACTAATTACTTCTACCTTCCTATATAGCACTATTAAGAGTTTATAGACACGCTATAAGAAGAAACTTACTATACCCCTTAAATTCAGCAAACTTAAGTCCTAGTTAGTCAATTAGGTCCAAAACCCTACTAATTAAGGGATGGATTATAACCAGCGATACTATAATACAAAACAGTAAGAAGGCTAGAGTATAGTCCAGTTTATAAACTACTTAGAAGAGCTAGAAGACAATATACCCTACTTAGACTTATAGAACGACGCTATATAACTCTATTAGCTACTTGCCAAGTTACAACCTAAGATTTAATAGGCCATACAGGAGAAGGGGGAAATTCCTACCTTTTAAGAAAAGCTTATCTCTAAAGCTACTTAGATTAAGAACGCTAAAAGAGACTATTTAGGGAAGCAAAAGGAACAAGACGCCAATAATAAAGAGCGTAGAACTAGACCTAGCTTTAATAAAAGGGGCAGATCCCAACCTAACCACTCTATAAAAGGACAACGCGAGCAGGCTTTACAACCCTAGAGCAACGCTAGTCAACCCTAGAATAATAATAGGTAGAAACCATAAAACCAAGAGTCACGCAGCTATTATAACTGCGGCAAGAAAGGCCACATATAGTACTTCTGCCAATAGAAAAAGTAAGAGGATGCTTAATTGGAAAAAGAGAGAGCCTAGTAAATCTTTACTCCCTTACACTAGGCCAGCAAGAGAAGGAGGGAGTAAGCTGCTATATAGTTATTCCCGTCTCTATTTAAGTTAATAATAAATAGGTAATGTAAGACTGCCTTATAAACAGCGGCGTGACTATGGGGTTTATTTCTCAATTACTAGTAAAGGAATTGGATTTAGACCTTAGTAACTCATAGGTGCGCACTATTTAAAGCATTAGAGGCTACTAGATTCCGTGCTATAAGGAACAAACTTTTTCCATAGCCAGCCAGGACCGCGATGGTCTATAGGACACGTAGAAAATACGCTTCTACGCCGCAGAAATTAAGGGGTATAACCTTATTTTGGGATACCCATGACTTTAACAGGTCAATCCAGATATTAATTGGCCTTTAGCCTTATATTAACACCAGAAGTCTTAACCGCGCATTATAGTTAAAGATTAAAAGACTTTCTTAAACTATATGCAAGAGGAAGGGTAGGTGTATACTATATATGCCACTCTTAACACCAAGAATGGGGACGCAAAGTATTTATTTTTAGATATCCGGCTATACACAGTTAAGAAACTAGAGATTTCACAAAAATATATAGACCTAAAGAATATTACTAATAAGGAAGCTGCGCACACCTTGCCTAACCCTATATTAGTAGAGCATAAGATAGATATAGGAGACAAGGAACCTCCTTTTGGACCACTATATAACCTATTAGAAAACAAGCTGGTAGTATTGCGTTAGTATATAGTAGACAATCTTTAGAGAGGATGGATTTGGCCTTCTATAAGCTAGGTAGGGGTACCAATTATATTTATACCTAAGAAGGACAAGACCCTTTGCCTCTATATTAACTATTAGGCGCTAAACAAGATTACTATAAAGAATTACTACCCGCTACCCTTAATAGGGGAGCTTATTAATAGGCTATTAGGCGTAAAGATATTTATAAAATTAGATCTAAAAGATGTATACTATTAAATCTAGATCAAAGCCGGCGATGAATAGAAAACGGCGTTCTAAATATAGTACGGCCACTTTAAGTACCTAGTGATGCCATTTGGGCTCACTAACACACTGGTAATATTTTAGGCCTATATTAATAAGGCATTATCGGGCCTGTTAGATATAATATATATAGTCTACCTTAATAATATTATAGTCTACTCTAATAACTATAAAGCATATATATACCATGTACAAATAGTACTAGAAAGACTGCGGGAATATAAGCTCTATATAAACCTAAAAAAATGCTTGTTCTATATTACTAGCATTAATTTTCTAGGCTTTATTATTAGCGTTAACAGAGTGTTGATGGAGAAAAGCTGGGTAGACACTATTAGGGAATAGCCATACCCCACAACGTTTAGGGAAGTATAGGTTTTTATAGGCACGGTAAACTTCTACTAAAGGTTTATTGTTTATTACTTATAAGTAATGCTCCTAATTACCAATCTACTAAAGGGATCTAAGGATGGCAAAAAGTTAGGACCTTTTATATTTAGGGAAGCTGCTAAATAGGCTATAGACCGGTTAAAAGATTTGTTTATGTTGGCGCCTATCCTAATATACTTCTGCTGGGAGCTATATATATACCTTAAAACGGATGCATCCGGCTTCGCCCTAGGGGCAATTATATCTTAATTAAAAGACGGAGAATAGCATCCTATAGCGTTTTGGTTAAGGAAAATAACCCCTATAGAGCAGTGTTATATAACGCACAACTAGGAGCTGCTTGTGATAGTCGCAGCAATAAAGCACTGGCGATATTATTATATGGGAAGTAATTATCCCATTAAAGTCCTTATAGACCATAACAACCTAGAATACTTTATGACTATAAAGGTGTTAAGCGGTCGACAAGCCAGATAGGTGAAGGCACTATTATAGTACAACTTTAAAATTATGTACCGCCTAGGAAAGACAAATCCCGCTAATAGGTTGTTAAGACGTTTAAATTATAAGACTAGGAGAATCTAGGACAGCATAGGGGAAATAATTCCCATATTGCAAAATTTGCTTAGAAAGAAAGAAGAGTCTTTCCCTAGAACTATAGAATTCCGCAGTAGGGCAGAGGTCCTAGCAATACAGCTGCGAAGCACTATAATAATAGAGCTATAGGATATAGTTACGGACTAGGTTATAGACTAAGCAGATATTATAAAGTTAGCGTACCCCAGAATTAGCGAGAATTCTGTGGGATATGCTAGGGGTATTACAGCACCTTTAACTTAATGGCGCACTAGCTGCAAGTTTCCAGATCTAGAGGGGATAGGCAAGATGCCTATCCATAGCATAGCATACTACACAACGGTAAGAGAATCTGCTGGCACTAATGGTTTAAAACGTCTTATGCCACGCCTAGAGTCTGTAATGGCGGTGGGTGAAACGGAAATAAGCAATTTATATAAAACCTTTCCAGATCTTCTTCTTTAAGCATAATAAAGGGACGCCTTCGTTTCTGGGGAGAGGTGGAAAAATATAGTAGAGACTAACTTGGCTAGAGTTACTAAGAAGCTGTAGTAACAAGACTAAAAGGGTCTGTTACGCTTTAAGGGTGCTATATATGTCCCAAAGGACCAAACGGTTTGAGATAAAATTCTAAAGGTCTTCCATAACAACCCTTTTAGGGGTCACTATAGTGCTAACAGGACCCTTAAGGCCGTTTAAAGGAAATACTTTTGGGATGGAATATCTAAAGAAGTTAAGGACTATGTATTAAGATGTAATACGTGCTAAAGGGTATAGATACCCAGGCATCGCCTATATAGCGAGTTATTAGTGCTTCCTATTTCGTAGGGACCTATGTTAGAATTAATAATAGATTTTATAATAGGCTTACCCCCTACCAAAATAAAAACTAAAGAGGTTGCTGACGCTATCCTAGTAATTGTTAATAAATATACAAAGTTTTTAGGGTACTTTGCTATTTTAATAACGATCATAGTAGCAAAACTAGCAGACCTGTTTTTAGAGCGGTAGCTCCTATTTAGCACGCTAAGGGGAATTGTGTCCGATAGAGGTACCATATTTAATAGCGCATTTTAGTCTTTATTCTGTCTCTTATTAAAGATATAGTAAAGGATAAGTACTACCTTCTACCTATAAATAGATGGGTAAATAGAGCGTCTAAATGCGTTATTAGAACACTACCTTTGCTGCTATATTAATTATCAACAGGATAATTGGCTATTGTAGTTAGCTCTAGCGCAACATATATATAACATAAGCATTTATAGCAGCACAAAAATGACCCCTTATAAAGCACTGTTTGGGGTAAAAGTAAATAACCCCTAGAACATTAAGGATATTATTCCTAAAAGAGAGGCACTAGCGGCGTCTAAGAGAATTAAGCAAATAAGAATTTATAGAGAAGAACTTAAAAAGTACTTACTAGACGCCCAGGCTACATAAAAAAGGTACTATAACAAGGGATATATGCCTAAAGAATTTGAAATAGGAGACGAAGTCTTACTATCTATAAAAAATATCCGGATAAAATGTATTAAGAAGAAGCTGGACCATAGGTAGCTTAGACCCTTTAAGGTAGTTAGGAAAACTAAAGGAAATTAAGCCTATAAATTAGAATTGCTAAAATTATATCTAATATATCCCATATTTTATATTTCCTTATTAGAGTTATACTGGAGAAGAGATGGTATAGAACCACCCCTACCTAGCGAAATTAATAGGGAACTAGAATGGAATATAGAAAACATTTTTAATTAAAAATAGCGTTAGAAAAAACGCAAATTTTTAGTTTATTAGGAAGGATACTCTTAGGCGCATAACAGTTAGGAACCTAAGGAGCACCTTTAGCTAGAATATAATACGGCAATTAAAACTTTCCTAAAGACCATAAATTAGGATTTAGTAATGGTTCCAGATATACTATAGGCGAGATAATAGGGAAGACCCCACAAATTAAAACTATAAGGTTAAGCACAGGCATTAGAAATGGGAACATTTCGCCATTATAACAGGGATCCTAAAATCCTATAAAAGAAAGCTATAGGGATCCACATAAGAACCACTAGGGATGCTATCCAAAGAAGACGCTATATAAGAATAAGCAGTAGCACTAGAAGAAGGGGCCCTAGGGACTTAGAAGGATTCCCTAGGGATAAAAGGAGAGTATCCGGTCTAACACTAGAGATACGCAGTAGAGTTAATAATATAAAGAGGACCAAAAAGACACAGAGTAAAGATTTAGAAATTTTAAGAAATTATAAAGCACCTATAAGAACACCACCCGTTCATCACATACGGAGATTATAGCGGTATGCTGCTTTTACACAGACTATCACTAAAAATAAGAATAGAGGCATCCCTAAAGTATAAAGTTAATTCCCAGTACTAGGGCATCCTAGAGGCACTAGAGAGGCACCCTATAAAGCTATTCTATAAGAAGAAAGAAAGAATAAGATAACAACTTAAACACTAGAAGTAGTAATAGGAGCCTCCTCCTCCATCTTAATATTATTATCGGCAGTATTATCAACACTCCTATCCCTGGAAGCATTAGCATTCTTACTAATATTCTTCTTAGAGCGGCGAGAACTAGACAGACCACCACGACTAGGGGACTAGCGGGGAGAACGTTCATCTTTATTACTATCCTTAGTGTTATCCCTAGGCTCTAAATTGGCATCTAGGCTGGGATCAGAAAGTTAATAACTAAAGAGTTAGCATAGTTCCTAAATATATTACTAAAGAGACTTACCTAGCCAGAAAGGCCCACGCAAGAGTGCAAATATTATTATTTATAAAAACAAGCTGCTTATATATACACTCCTAGACACTATGTGTCCAAGATTGCTGTGTCTTTACAATAGTAGAAATCCTTATTGAATTAAAAAGGCTGTAAGTAATGGAAGACACCTTCTATCCCCGTCTATTACTATTCTAATACAGATAGAAATCCCTAATAGCGCGTTAGAGCCGGTAAGCCTTACGCGCGTAAACAGCGGGGATCTAATATAGTTAGTAAAGTCTAGAATAGGATAGAATGGGAAATACTAAAACACAGGTCTTTTTCCGGCTGTAATAGTGGGAATACTTAGGGGTCGTTCGGTTGCAATCTGACGCTTTTAAATCTGAACTAAAAGTCCAGCAGAAAGAACGCGTTCCTTCCCGATTTGACACGCGTCTGTGGCTTTACGGGTTGCACGGACGTGTGCAATCTAAAGCCTTCAGATTGATCTGGAGTTCAACTAAGGAGCTTTGAGCTCCTTATTTAAACTAACGCCAAGACCTCAGTTCAGATTCTATATATGGTAAAGTGCGCCTAGTTTTAGCGTGTTTTTTAGGCGGTTAGAGGAACATCAAAAATTTATAGCTAAAGTCAAGTTAAACTGAAGTTCAACCGAACGTTCGCCTTAGAATTAGATTGGAGCTCCAAATCAACTCTATTCTAAACTGAATCTAAGGCCTCCAGATTGCAACCGAACGTTCCCTTAGATCTGTTCTCGCTAGAGCACGGCATCTTATAGGTATAGGACGGGTCTAACGTAAGCGCGTAAACGCAACGACGGCAGCACTTTAGAGAAACCACCGTAGGAGTAATAGAAGTGGTCTATAATGCCAACGGAGTAGGGACAATGCCGCCGCTAGTCTAGGGACGCACAGCATGATTACAAGCCATTGCGAGAGAACACTATGGGAAGTCAGTATTATTAAGGAGATAAAATGGGGATCCTGTTACCTATAGATGCGTCATAAGAAGAGAACAGAGCAGTAAAAGAAAGAATAGCTGGAGATGCGAAAGCTGAAAGCTAAGATATAATAAAAAACGGTCTGCTAAAAGGCGAGACGAATGGTGTTGTTAATAGAAAGACATATAAGAGACAACAGCTTATAAACTAAAAGAAATTAATATTAAGACGTTATTATTAAGACCTATTTTAGGTAAATGGGGATAGTGGCTAGTTAACGCGTTGTATAGGACAACCCCCAGATTAGCTTATAACAAATTCTTATAATAAGGAAGGTAAATCCCATCCAATTTTTATTGTTATTATTAAAGTTCCATTATAAAGGCACTATAAGAGCTATAGTGGAAGAAGAGCGGAGGAATAGAAAGATAAAGTAAGGTTCTACGCTAGTAAAGAACTGGTAATGAGCCGTATTATAGAGTACCTTTCCACTAAAGAATTTCCCTAGTGGTTTTAGCTGGAACTCTATAAGAGATTATTAAGAGGCGAGGTCTTGGAGAACCAAGACCCTTAAAGGGGAGGCAATTATAACGGAATCCCCTAGGAGGTATATATTAGATAAGACAGTAGGAGGTTTTATTAATGTCCTACCTACGTCCCATATATGTTCTAGAAGAGATATAGTTAGATAGATAGGGGCAAAAGGTTTTACTAGTGTCTTAGAAGGTTTATATAGGAAGCTAGTTCTCCTCTAAAGAAGAACCAGCGATTAGTCTCTAAATAGAAGTAGTTAAAAGCATTTGTCCTTTAATACATGAAACTCATTCTACCTTTAACTTACCTTTAACTCACCTTCTACTTACTTGTAACACTGTTGATTAGATAATCATACGTTCCAGTTAGGCTGGCCTCTTACATTTAATAGAATTAAATTAAGATAATCTTAAACGAAGAGACACAAATATATAAGATACTTATTTATATTATCTATTCTTATTAATATATATAGGCTTTATAACAGTATTTGTTATATATTTCAGCACTAAATTGCCTATATAGAGCAGAGTACTAGCTGTAAGCTATATCTTTATATTATAAAGTACACGGTTAGTGTCTAATATATTCTAAATATATTATAACTATAACTAAGCTATAACTAGTCACTTATAGATAGACCTATAGCAAGCATATACTATACCAAGGGAAGTCGGATATAAAACTATAAAAAGCACTATTAAAAGTCTCTGTCTTTAGTTTTAAGATACTTATTAAAATATTTAAGAGATTTACTTAACTAAGGCTATTAGGGCACCCTAGAAACCTATATAGCGGTAGAGCATAGGAAGAAAAGATTAGATAATTGCGGTAAGTTATTATAATACGTATATAACTGTAATATAACCTTAATATATCTAGGCTGTAACCACGCCTAAGGACCTGGAAAATGGGTACTGGCCCCTTATAACGTGGAGTTTAACTATATATAGCTAGATAATATTAAGGATTGCCTATATATTGTTTTAACTTCTTATAGCAAATATACGCATCCTCCAGCGCCTTTGTTAAAGGTTCTAATATAACTTATTAAAGAACTTTAATAATAAATCTAGCGATAGTTGGGGCTAGGGCTTACTTTAAGTACGTTATATCTAAGTTATATTAATACCCTATCCTTATTCTATTAGGCTCTTTTATATATAGCCCTTTAATAAAAGAGTTTTGTAAAAAATATAACGTTACTAGCCTTCTAAACCTTTATTAAAGCCTTGCAAATCTTAATAAGATTCGATATCTAATTAAAAAGTAATAGCTTTTATTATTTCCGCAAGGTTAAGATATACAAGGGGTAATATTTGAAAAGCATCTATATTATAAAACAGGTCCTGGATATATACAAGATATATTCTACTAAAATGGCAAACTAATAATTATATGCTTTTAAAAAGGCTAGGTAGAAATACTTTTAACGTTAAAAACGTTTGAAATTGATATATCTTTTAAACGGGTTGGTACAGCTGGGTTAGATAAGGTTGTAATTGCCGCAAATATCCCTGGAATTAATAAAGGTATTATATAACCTAGTTATATTACGGTTATATCTTTATTCTAATAAGGCTATAGTTATTACACTAATAAGGGTTTTTGTAAACCAAGCTATAGGTTAATTAGTAGAAATGTATTAACAACTTTTCCATACTATATTCCGCTTATATAAGAATTGCGGCTATCTAACTTATTGGAGTTATATTTATAAATGTGGATTTTATACAGCTCTAATAGATATAGATGGGGTGTAGGCAAAAGGTATTTTATAATGCGTATATATTAAAGATATTACTAAAATATATTAGGGCTTGGCCTTTACCTAGTAGATATTAACCCCTCATAGACTTGGCAGGGCTATATAAAGTCTGTAATTATATATTGCCAAATCCACATTCTTCGCGGTATTTGTTGGGTTATTGGAGCTGGAAATATGGGCCAAGATAGTGTTGGCTAGTATATGGCTTTAATTATAGAGGCTACAAGCCACAAGTAATACTACGAAATTTTAGACGTAATTAAAAGTATAGAGATATTATATCCCTAATTTATCCATATTATATCCACATTCTAACATTCGCGGTTATAGAAAAGTATAGTAATAACTATAAAATTGTAAACTGGTGTTAATATAAGCGATATATATATATTGTATCTGGAATAAATCCGTATTATAGTAAAATGGACAGTAATATATTCTCTATAATTGTAAAGAATATAAACGCCGTTAAATGCTCCTATTTTTAAGCAAATAATCTAGGACGTTAATTAAGCCTTCTTGCCGCTATTTTAATGTTTGTATATCTTTTATGTCCGTTATATAGTATTATAATAACGAATTTAGTGGGCAGAGAATTGATATTTTTGATTATAAAGCGTGGAAAGCGTATAATCAGTATAGAATTTTATATATATCGCGAACTATATCTGTCTCCGAAAGAATGGCTCTTATAGAGAAGCGTAAATATATAGCTTTATTATGGCTCTAATGTGGATATATTGCTAATATAATCTGCGATAGTTTAACGAGGTTTAAAAGAGCTAGAAAAATTAAGAAAATAGGCCTATACTAGCAAAGGAAAAGCTAATACTATATCTATAAGTATTAAAGAGGATAAAGATTTTGATTTTAATGATGTTATATTAGATATATTATCTTCTGGAACTAGTATACGCCTATGGTCGCAAACACGAAGTTTGTGAGGCGCATAATTAAAATCTCGCTTATAATCTATTGCCTCTATTTGCTCCGGTATATTATATTCTAGATCTTACTAAGTTCTATAAAGCTAATATCTTTTAGTTTCCTTTATTGCAACATTAAATAATAGTTAGGTTTTACTATCTCCTAGGCCTATTTTACCGTTAAGTAAGATTATCTAGATATATCCTTGATATATCTAGCTTATAAGCTAACCATATCTAGAACATAAGAGTAGCTCATAGTCTTTACTTTGTATAATAGTTACTTAACAAGCTTAATTCTTATAATAGTTAACGCTATAGCAATCCTAATTAAATGTTTATAAATAAGAGGCTAGGGTCCTATGTATAGAAGCTAAAGCAAAGGCAATTAAACTACAAAATTGGAAGATGGAGTTAGAGCTTAGAAAATTAGAATGAGAACTTAGTTAATACAAACTTTTATATTTACGAGCATAAGGAGCAGAGGTTATATTAAGGTTATTACCTAGATATAAGGACATTGTAATATCTAAGAAAGCCTAACCTATATACTCCGCGCTATACTCTATGCTCCGCGCAATGTTTAATGCCCGCGCTTAATACTTTATAGTGTTTATAATAGAACTAGGATAGAACTAGGATACATCTAAGATGTATAAACGCTATAACCTATTTAACCTATATAGTGTAGTCCTCCTTAGTATTAAATGTCTCCCTATTATTAAAGTCATTTGCAACCTCTAGTAGTGTTGTCTTAGGTAAAACGAAGTTCTATTTATAGTTAGATTATAAATATATTAGCAATATAATTAAAAACTACAAGTATACCTTATTGAACTATATATATATAGCCCAGTTAGATAAGCATGCTATTTATATTAAATCTAAGATATAACAGAAATATAACTAGTAAACTTACTCTTACTACTGGTCTTATATAAAGAACACTTCTGCTTATTAGACTTGCCAATAACCTTAAATATTATAGTGCGGTCAGGCTATATTAAGGTTAGATTATAGTTATATAATAAATAGAACTGCCTAAACTTGCCTTGCCCTTAGGGGTTAATAGAATTCTAGAACGGAATATAATACGCATCTACTAAACTAGCTCCTCTATATATTCTGGTTAGATCTATAATATAATAAGATTATAAATAATAATATACCTAGATCTGCTGAAGTTACTTTACGTTTTCTACGACCTTTGGCTATTAAGGGTGCATTTTTGGTTTCTAGGGCTAAAATATATTAGCAATATATCCTAGATAGAAGAATAATAGTTTATACCATTTGTTACGGACGCTTTAAGTACAATATTACGACTACTTAGGGAAGAGTCGTAGGAAGCTAGTTGGTTGATATAGGCATGGTCCAGAATGGATCCGGTGGAACCATATAACGAGGAATGGTAAGTGAGTTATATAATATTATACGCAGTATACGGAGTATACGCAGTGTACGCCTGTATATAATATATATAACACGTACCTTACGTACAAAAGAGGATTTCTTAGGAGTATGGTTATATATTTAAAGGACCTTAGTCCCTACTATAAAAGGTTCTCTCCTTATAGTAAATCTCAGAATATAATTGGAGTTAATCTATTAGGCAACTACTCCACTAGTTATTTAGTACGTTATTAATTTATTCTTACCTATATACCCAGCCCAATAATAGGACCTACCATAGTTCCTACTACAAGGTTCCATTACACATTTACTACTAAGGTTATGGTATTAAATAGGATCGAACAATATACTACCTAAAGCACCAGTTATAACAACGTTAACGACAGCCACGGCCTTAGGGGCAGGAGATACCAATATAGCAGATACGGACTCTTAAGTAGTTACGCGAGGTTAATTATAGGAAATAGTTAATTACTTACAGGATAATAATAGGATACTTAAAGAACATATTAATAGAATCGGAGTAGCGAAAATTAAACTACCTTTAATCAAACGGTTCTTAGGAGAAAAGTTAAAGCTTAAGGGATTTCTTACGCAGATGTACTTTAAGGTAATATAGGAAGGAGCGAAGTTAGCAATATTATTAGATTAAGTAGCCTATACAGAATTGTTCCTAATAGGAAGGGCACTTAAGTGGTTTAAACTATACCTCACAAAAATATAGGCTAATGGCATAACAACTACTAACCAGGACGTACGGTATATATTCGCCAGTTAGAACGGGTTCGCGGAACAACTAACACAGATATTTAGAGACCTAGAGGCTACAACCACAGCAAAATAAAAGCTTTAGAACTTAGTATAACGCACTTTAGTAATTAAGTATACAACACAGTTTCAAACACTAGCCATATAGGTTAAGTGGAATAACAGGGCGCTTATGGCACAGTATAAATAGGGACTTAAGGCTAAAGTCTAGAACGTAATTATCCTAATAGAAGATATGGGTACTCTAAGGGAGTTAATAAACTAGTTAATAAAGATTAATAATAGGATCTATTAAAGGGAACAGGCTAAAAAGGGTTAGGATAGAGTTCTATAGTTATATAAGGCGTAAAGTACGCAACGACAGATACAGAGTTAAAAACTATAGAATGGCGCAGAGCTAATAGACCTAAGTGGTACTAAAGAAACCCAAAAGAGGGGAAAGAAACTATAGAAACCCAGAGGTTAAGGATCTAGTAATTAAAGAACCTAGGAGTAAAGGCTAAACTAAAGATCTTAGCAGTAGAAGACATTTAGGCGGACTCCATAACAAGAAAAATAGTTTAAAGATAGGGCTTACATAAATTGCAGAAAATAGGGTTATTTCGCCAGAGACTATAGAGGTGGTTAGAGTAACTACACGGTAAGGGGAACCAGACTAATAGGGAACACGTATATATAGAGGGACAACGGTGCACTATAAGGAATAAAAGAATGTTCAATTAACAGTTTTGCGTATTGTTATAATAACATATACTAAATTTATAAGGACGCTAAGTACGGCGCAAGCTATTAGCTATAGGGGCTATTATTATTTAAGTTTAGAGGAACTAATAAACTAGCTTATAAATCGGACATTAAAGATAACAAATTCGATATAGGCGAAGCATTTACCAACAATAAGGCAATAAAGGCAGCTTACTAAAAGCATACAGACCTTAAAGAAGTCAAAATAGAAGCAGAAACTAAGACCATTACAGAACAGGGTTTAGTAATGGATGCCATAACACCATTAGATACAATTTCCATCGCTTTATAAAACGATAGGAGCAATATTTAGAAGAAACTAAGTAAGTAGACAACTACTAGTGCTAGCTCATTACTTAATAAAGGTAAAAGGCCACAGGCTTAAGATTCTTAAGAAGAGATACAAGAAGCTTAAGATTCTTAAGACGAGATAAGATACACCTAAGAACCCACAACAGACGAAAACCGATGGGAAAGAGCAGCAACTTAGTTTATAGATAAATGAATAAGTACAGGACGCAAGTTTAAGAACTATAAGTTTAGGGAACGAATAAGAACGTCAGCAATCCTAGGTAAATACAATATTTAGCCTAAAGATTAAACGGTTAATACTAGGATTAAAAAGCAAGATAACTACAAGGATCTAGCTACAAAACGCAAAAAACAAGAAACTATAGATAAGTTTAGAGCAAGAATTATCATATAGCAAGAATAAAAGCTAGATAAGAGGTTAGCTATACTAGGTTATATAAGGGACAGAGCACCTATATAAAGAGTTACTAATAGGCTAAGTGTAGGAACACTTAGGGTAAAATAGTTAGATAAACTGGAACAAGAAGAGGATCTAGATATCCTAACTAGGTTTAAAGAAAGGCATACCAAAGGATGTTACAACGCAGTAATAATAAGGTACTTTCTAATAAATAGACTATATACACTAAACCAGTTGTACGGAAAGTGGTATAGGCAATAACACAACAACAAATAGGCAGATTTCTATATGTGGCTAGACAAAAAAGTTGTCTAAAACTAACCTATTACGGAAAAACGCATAAGTTACATTAAAGGAGCATTAATTATAATATTAAGGAACCTAGAAGAAGGATCTAGGGACTAGAGAAGTAAGTAATAAATCTTAGTACCCGCAATAGAGATACTAGTGGTTAGGTTAACTAGGTATAGGTTTAAACTTAAGGATAAAGATAAACTAAGAGTTAACCTAAAACATATAGCGCATTATATACTATTATAGATAGCTTGTGTGGAGGATATATATAATATGCATAGAGCACCAAAAGATAAGAACTGGAAGTACCCAGTAAGAATATATTAGGCACTAGAAGAAAAGCGGTTCAGAAACGCCAAGTATATACATAGATAGCACCCAGTAGAAGTATAAGGTTAAGGAGACTTAACACTTTAACTAGGAAGATTCCTTATAGAAGAATGCCTAGATAGACAACAGTGGTAAGAGTGCCTAGAGAACACTTATCTATAGCATATAGAGGAAAAGAAATGAACTAAGTATTGGCCTAAGTTGGACCAAGTATAAATAGGATCTAGCAGCTAATAGTTAGAAAAAGGGGAGGCGTATAGAACTAGAGGGAACTAGTATTAGAGCCTTAGACCCTTAAAGGAATTTAAGGACAACACCTAAACTTATAAGTTAAGTGGCAAGATCAGCAGTTTAAAGCGTTAATAGATAGTAGAGCAATTAGGAACCACATATCACTAAAGGCAGTAGAAAGGATGGGGTTACTATATAGACAGAAGAAACACCTATATCTACTTATAATAATTTTAGAAGATTAGATAGCCTATAAAGGAGGTATTATTAATTTTAAAATAGGACCTGTTCAGCTAACTATTAAAGGAAGACCCGTAAGAATGTCTTTTAATATCCTACTGTTAGGATAGGATAAGGCAATACTAGGAATGCCTTAGTTATAGGAGTACAATCTAAAAGTTAATTAGGTTATAGGTTAGGTCGATATTAAGGATACTTAATAACGTAAAGTGCGACAGTAAACTAAGCTGGTATAGTACCAAGTTAGAGCGACATACAAAAAGACTAAGTGAGGCTTAAGTTATATACCAAAGAAATACTATAAGTATGGTAAAAAGTTATAGTTACCAGAAAGTAAAAAGCTGTTAGAGTATGTAGTATAGGACCATAAGATAGAATTAGAAGAGGGAATAAGTCTAAAGTTCTTTCTAATTTATAAGCTTACTAAAATAGAGTCAGTAGTGCTTAAGGAGTTTGTCTAGGAAAACTTATATAAGGGATATATTAGACCGTTATAATCGTTAGTAGGGTATTTAGTACTATTTATCCCAAAGAAAAACAGAAAACTTAGGATGTGTATAGACTACAGACAGTTAAACAGTATTACTAGAAAGGATAGGTATCCTTTACCCTTAATTAGCGAAATCCAAAACAGGATAGGCAACGCAAAAATCTTTACAAAGATAGATCTAAGATAGGCGTACCATTAGATTAGGATCAAGGAAGGCAATAAATAGAAGGCAGCCTTTAGGTCAAAGGAAGGATTATATAAACCATTAGTTATGCAGTTTAGGCTTATAAACGCACTAGCAACATTCTAAAAGCGAATTAATAGTGTGTTAGGAGAACACCTAGACGAGTTTGTTATGGTATATCTTAACGACATCATTATCTACTTAGAAAGTAAGGAGGAACACAGGGAACACATTAAGTGGGTCTTAAAGAGACTATAGGAAGAATAGATGCTAGTAGCAATTAAGAAATACGAGTTCTTTATAGTAAAGACCAATTTTATAGGATTTATTATTAAACTAGGGAAAATTAGTATGGACTTAAAGAAAGTCAAAGCTATAGTAAGTTGGCAGGAACCAGAGAATGTTATGTAGTTAAGGTTATTTCTAGGGTTTTGCAACTACTATAGGAGGTTTATAGCACAGTAGTTAAAAAGTATTAAACCATTTACAAGGTTAACAAAAAAGGAGGAACCGTAGGTTTAGGGTAGTAAATAGAAAAAGCTGTTCTAAGAACTTAAAGAGTTATTTACCTAAGAACCAATCCTTAAGATCTATTAACCAAAGTTAAAAACGGTTGTTGAGATAGATACATTAGACTTTGCACTAGGAGCATACTTGCTATAAAAGTACCAAGACGCGTAGCATCTAGTGGCGTACTATAGTCGGAAAATAACACCACTAGAGTTAAACTATAACATCTACAATAAGGAGTTGTTAGGTATAGTTGCAGTACTTAAGAAATAAAGAGCATTCTTATAAGGCATAGAGGAACCATTTATAGTTAAGACAGACTATAAGAACCTTATAGGATTCCTAATAATAAAGGAACTTAACCAAAGACAGGTTAGATAGGCGGAAATGCTTATAGAATACCATTTTGAAATTCAGCATACTAAGGGTATAAACAATGCACGAGCAGACGCTTTAAGCAGAAAAACTAAACTATAAAGTAATAAAAAGCCGTTAGGAGCTTTATTGCGAAAGGATTAAGACGGATTAATTAGGTATAATTACCTAAAAATCGCAGTAACTAAGGAAAGTCAGATCCATAAATTACTAAAGAGTAATTGGACATAGAAGATCTAAGAAGCATAGGCAGAGGATCCAGACTTAAAGCAATACGAAAATAGAGAAGCAACGTATATACCTAAGTCTATTACAGAAGAATTTGTTAAGAAATTCTATAAAGAAATAACACAAGGACACAATGAAGCTACAGGCTTAGTATTAAGACTTTAAAAAGAGTATATTATTTAAGGAATCTGGGGACTAGCAAGACAAGTTATAAAGAAATGTCCAGATTGCCAAAGGAATAAACTGACGAGGCATAAGCTGTATGGAGGGCTATAACCTGTTAAAATACCAGGAAGACTATAGGAGGTTATATTATAGGACTTTATTATTAAGTTACCAAAGTTAAGAGATCCTATTATAGGATAAGATTATAACGCGATTTTAGTAATAGTAGACAAGCTTATAAAGTAGGGATACTTTATAGCATACACAGAAGAGATATTAGTAGAGGATGTCGCTAGAATCTATATAAGGGAAGTATTTACAAGACACGGAGCACTAGATAAAGTTATATTGGACAAAGATCTAAGATTTATAGCAGCGTTTTAGGAAGTGTTTCTGGCAGAATAGGGGGTTTACGCAGCAACCTCTACAGCATATTATCCGCAGACGGATAGATAAACGGAAAGACTAAACTAGACACTAGAACAGTATCTAAGGCATTATATTAATTACGTATAGAACAATTAGGTATCGTTGTTACTAGTTATATAGTTTGCATATAATGCAACACCACAAGAAGGAATGGGGACATTACCATTTAAGGCGAATTACGGGTACAAGCCAAGAACGTCGTTATTGCTACGCTAAGCAAAGAAAATAAGTAGCATAGCTAAATAAAGAATGGAGACGTTAATAAATCTTTATGCAGACCTTACAGAAACAGCTAAGCTAGTACAGCAAAGGATAAAAAAGTACTATAATGCTAAGAGATCTAAGGGACCAGATCTTAAGGAGGGAGATAAAGTATAGCTACTATATAAAAATTTCAAGAGTTAATAACTAAGTAAGATATTAGACTATGTTAGACTAGAACCTTTTAAAATTATATAAAGAATTTCATTAGTTATATATAAGTTGAACCTACTAGCCAAAATGAAGATCTACCCTGTATAGTATATTGCAATACTAGAACTAGCATATGGAGATATTAAGCCACCAGTCTATAAGGCAGATATGTATAGAGGACAGGAAGAAGACAAATAGCAAGTTTTAAAGATTATCAGTTATAAGGATGTAGATGACGAAACATAGTATAAAGTAAAGTAGATAGGCTATAGTAAGACTATTTAGGAACTACTAAGCAACCTAAAAAACGCTATAGGAAAGGTACAGGAGTATTAAAAGAAAGTAGGTTAGGTAATATTAATAAAGAATAATTACTAAAAAATAAGTCGTCTAAGGGGGACCTAAGAGGAGCAATTGCTGAGCTACTTAGAGTTGTTTCCCTTATAGGAGGAGAGCTAGTTTTTTTATTACCTAACTTATTAAGACCCTATTAAACCAGTTTCCACTCTTTAGAACAAACCTTCTCATAAACCTTTTTAAGACGGATTAACTGAGCAAACGCAACCTGCTAAGACTTAAAGGAGTAATGTTAAGCCTTAAGGGCCCGAGCGGTCTCTTTAGCAGAACGGTAGAGTTTGGCGCGTGCGGCGGCCAACTTAGACTTAAGCTTTATAGCGGTAGATTAAACATAAGACCCTATAATAAGTTACTTAGGGAACTTAAAGACTGTTAAGAGTTATAGGATATGCATACTTAGCGTTAGAAATAGAGCAAACGTTATAGGACAATTAAATGTTTGCTTTAGTGCACTCTGAGCAAGATAAGGGTTGTTAAAATAAAGGACTTGCTATTACAACGCACACCAACCCCACTTTTGTATAATGAGAATATGGAGACAACATTGTCTTACTAAGTGACAGTATAGCAGCCATGGTATGAGCGTGATGTTGCGCTTATAAAGAAGAAGAAGCTTTAGGTATAATAAGTATAAATATTAACCAGACTAATTAAATAGACATTACACCTCTAGTAGATAACTTGGAGATATTAGAAATCTTTAAGGATAAAAATAAAGAGGAGGGAGATAGTGTTATATACGCTTTAAGTATAATATTATAATTACTTAGGGAAGAGTTGCAGGAAGCTAGTTAGTTAATATAGGTACGGTCCAAAATGGATCTGGTGGAACTATGTAATAAGAAATGGTAAGCGAGTTACATAATATTATACGCAGTGTACGGAGTATACGTAGTATACGCCCGCGTATAATATGTATAATACGTACCTTATATACAAGAGAGGATTTCTTAGGAGTATGGTTGTGTATTTAAAGGACCTTAGTCCCTACCATAGAAGGTTCTCTCCTTGTAGTAAATCTTAGAATACAGTTGGAGTTAATCTATTAGGCAACCACTCCACCAGTTGTTTAGTATGTTGTTGATTTGTTCTTACCTATATACCCAGCCTAATAATAGGACCTACTGTAGTTCCTGCTACAAGGTTCCGTTACACCATTGTAATATATTCCAGCCTTTTTTACTGCTTTACTAATAGGGCATATAACCTGCAGTTTCTCTTCCGTATAAATAGCTCTATAAAGTGTTTTCTAAGCCGCTAAAATGGGTTAGATCTAGGATATAATATAGATATATAGATAACCATACTATCCAAATTATCCAATTTTAGTTCTTTTTAACCTCTAGGCTTTATACTTCTAATTATATAGCCTACACCTTTCTTTGTTTTAAGGTTAGAAGGAGGTTATAACATAGATGCAACGTGGATACATCTAGGATCTTACTAGAAAATACGACTTAATATACTTAATTAATCCTCCACAACTATTTGCAAAAAAAATTTCCTAACTATAAACAGTATACTTAGTATTTAAATCCTATTATAGTTAGATCTAGAATATAACAAAGATATATAGCACTTATAACTCACAGTCTTCCTAATAGCACAATCCTATTTATAGAAAATCTCCTTTAGCAGAATATAGATAAGGAAATGTTCGCTATAGGGCTATATTTAGGTTACATCTTAGATATAAGCTAGATATATACTAGATATTACCTTAACATAAAAAAACGGAACCCACCCTAGGCGCTTATTAAGTCCAAGGTACTATGCCTTGGTATATTAGCCAGGGGCACCAGAAATACGCCTCTTTATAGTATTTAGCTAGAGAGTAGCATCATAAGTGCCAAAACCCTTACCCTTACTACTATCTAAGTCTAGATTAGAATATGGCCTAGAAGCTACTACCCTATTTGCCGGAGTGCTATATATAGCCATTATAGTAGTGTCTAGATCTTAAATAGAGCTGCTAGGGCTGCTGAGGACTTCATTAATAATCTATTAAGGTTAGATTATAGATATAACGTAGTTTTATCTAAAATATAACTTATATCTTATGCGACCTCCATCCCACTAAAAGCATTTACCTACCCATTTTAGAGAAAATTCTTAGTCTATATCCTTATTAGATCCTTCTTATAACCATTAAAAGTCACCTTACCTTATTATAAAATTGCGTATTTAGACTATTAAGCGGTGTCTATTCCATATTAGATTATAAATATAACCTAGATATATACCTGCGGTGCTAATATAAGAGTTATCACAGTTGTTCTCTTAGGGCTAAAAGGGATTCAGCGGCAACTAATATAGTTAGGTTAGATCAAGATAATAATATAGATAGAATATTAATAAATACCTCTTCTGCTCTAGACTGCTGGTTCTCTAGGGTCTATAGCCACATTAGATCCTTAATAAAACCTTAATATAACCTTAGTATAACCTCCAAAACTCACCTTATCCATATTATCACTTAGCTCTTTTAAAATCGTAATAAATAAAATAAAGTATTTAATTAAAACTCTTAAACAGCTCTATTAATGTTATAATTAAAATATATTACTGTTATTAACTTAAAACGTAATATAATAAGAGTTAAATTGTGTACTAAGTGAGGCTATATCAGCGTTAGAGAGCATATAGCTCGGCCAGTATTGCCGAAAGCTCCAGGAGTGTTAAAATACGCCACGTCGCAAAATCTTACACTAGATAAACTTTAGCACCGTGCGCGCATACTTTATAAGCTTTCAATACAAAATTCTTTAAAATTATCGCCATTAAAGCTACACTTAATCGTATAATATTGCAACTATACTCTATTTTTGGTATATCTAAGATCGTGCAATCTTAGTATTGGAAATGGCCAATAATACGCAGCTATCCTAAAGTGTGTAGAGATATATCCAGGATAGATCAATAATATATCCAAGATATAATCCAGGCACCCTTGCGCACTTACCTATCTTAGGTAGTTCTTCTATACTACTGCTAACAGAAGCAACTTAGTCCTTAATTAAAGACTTAGAACAATTACAGGAGGACTTCTTCTATAAAGGGTAATAGGTACAGGAGGAACGCACATATATAAATATTAAAGATGGTAATTAGGATATATCTAGCTTATATTGGGAGTATTACAAAGATATACAATCCCAAATATCCATGTGTTGGTCACACAGGGTGACTCACCAATAACGACTACTCGAGTAGGTTACAGTGATGTTGGTTAATAGCTTCATTTTATTAGAATAAGAAAGGGCGAGGAGCTTAAGACTCCTCGCCACACTAGTGCCGCGGCGTTACGTGACAACCGCTTACCTAATTCCCAACACTAGCAACTCTTCTTTTGTGGTTGCCATCTATATACAAATACTGCTTGACTAGCGTAACAAATATCAATCCTCCTCACTTACTATTGCCATCGTAATATAAGTCTCGCTGTCCTAAAATTTGCCTCTTAGCACGTAGTGCTTTCTTACTTAGAGTTATAGGTGGACATCGTGTCAGGGCCGCCAAGGCGCTAATTATAAGCGAGCCAATAGCAATTTTCCGTGCCGGGTATAGAAAATCCTAATTAGCTGCTCTTAAATTGCTATATCTCCTACTCCCTTTTAACCCAACCTTTAACTTGTATACGTAGAGTATTTGTATTAACAAACGTCTCTAGTGCCTTGTTTGGGTTTACCTTCATCATCACATCTGCCGGGTTGTCTTAGCCATTAATCTACTAGATCTTAAAGAGTTCTTAACGCTCATAGAATTGCTAAAGTGCTATAATATCAATTATAAAACGCTTCTCCTTTATGGTACTAAGCTTAACTAAACACTCATAGAGGGAATATGAGTTGGTGCATACGATTATAGGGATAACAGGGAGTTCAAGTCAATCTATAATTATCTTTAGGGTAGTTTTAATTACAATTGCCATATTAACTCCGCTAACCATTCCATATATCTCTAATGCTAGAACGCTTCGGGTAACGCGCTTACTCTTAGTTAAGCTCTAATAGATAAGATTGCCGTAGATCATAAAGTTATTCTCTCTAGTAGATTTATTCGCGATAATAATCTTATATCCTAGCTAGGAGCTAAAATCTTTATTATTTACAAACGATCCATTAACAAATATAAAGAGCTTAGCAGTAGGAAGATTAATAGGCACATAGAGTAGTCCCCAATTAAGATAGTTCATTTGCCAGAAAAGACGCTTATTTAGGGCAAGAATATTATCCTTAGTTAGTTTCTGGTGTTAAGCGGCAATAGAGAGATTAAATAAAGCCTTAGGTTAACAGATAGAAGTAATATAAGCTTCACAAGCGCGTTACTCTATATATCCTTGCTTTAGAGAATTAACGTCAATAATATTAATCTTCTTGCCTTAATCTTTCTAGCGCAAAGCAATAGAATCCTTGTTTAGGGAGAGGATGCATCTATTAAAAAGTAATAGTATTATTAAATTAAGCTTTTCCTTTAGCTTTACTATAAGATTTGCCTTTACTAGCTTATCTTCTTTAAGAGCTA
>Ga0307507_10002673_pt1 | contig 36716 bp, 10 predicted proteins | sample 7_EM_MG_FD_207223 | JGI IMG/M metagenome (GOLD analysis project Ga0307507, IMG submission 207223) | Populus trichocarpa ectomycorrhiza microbial communities from riparian zone in the Pacific Northwest, United States - 7_EM | ecosystem: Host-associated > Plants > Roots > Unclassified | place...
AACAGGTAAGAATCCACCTGCGGTGACGAACGGACACCTTCTACCTGTTGGCAATTTGATCCTCCGGTCGATATTGCGCATGTGGGCCCTGTTCGCCATTTTCGGGTGACGAACAGGTGGGCGCCAATAGGTCAAAAAAAGTTATCGAACGAGCCCTTAGTCAGCCGGGAGAATCGCCTTGGTTGGGAGAATTGAAGACGTACGCTCCCCCTTAACTACGTCCGGCCGCCAAAACGCAAATACAACGCTGTGTCTGCAATTGCTAATGAAATTTGGCAATATCATACGAGTGGAAACCTCACAATATTTAACAAAGATCGCGACACTACAGAGGAAGGCTGATCGCGAAGTTTAAAGTTCTTGCAGCCAAGCATAGGTGTTCGCTTCGATTGCTAGCGAACTCGCGTACCAGAGCAAAAAAATGTTTTTCCAGAGGGGGGGTGGAAGCTGGTCGTGCACATTACTATATAAATCTTAATAGACAGCAGAGCTACTAGCATAGGCTTTATTAATATAAACTATACAAAAACTCAACGCCTAAATTTAAAGAAACTTAATAAGCCTTAAGGCCTATAAGGCTTTAATAGCAAACCCTTAATATATAGCAAAATAACGCATTACGCCCTAGTAAAAATGCGGATAGGTAAACGCCTTAAACATATCTCCCTATTTATAACACCCTTAAAGCAATATAAAAGTTATACTTAAACACAGATAGCTAAAACAATATAACTCTTTAATTAGCTAGGTTAAAGAAATACTAAAGTTCCATATAACTTACTGCTAAAGTTATTGCTTAAAAAACTATTTACCCTACAAATATATATATAACTATTTAAATTTAATATAATACAAATTGCCCTTACTATGAACCTTAAGTTAATATAATAAATCTATAACTGCTAATTATAGTAAAGAATTGTAAGGGATATTATTGCGGTACCTCGGGTTGCCCTCAGGGCAACCCCCGGACACCCCTCGGACGTCCGTCGGTCACGTGCCGGAGGCACGTGCCCCTAGTATATAGTCTCCACGATCCCAGAGGCCTTACCTCCTCAAGGATTCGTCTCCTCCACAATCTATCTGTTCCTACAATCGTGTCCTTATAGCCCCCTGTCTACAAAGTCCCCTCACATTCAAATCCTTCCTACTCCATTTAGAAGGGCAGCTGGCTCAAGGACAAAATTGTTTATTTACATTTTTATTTACACCCACTATCCTACCTTAAAAATCTCGCGACGACCTAAACGGAAACTCTACGGATACCTTATAGAAAGCCGTTGCATTAAGGCAGGAAGGTCCCTTCAACAGCAAGAGATTGCGACAATACAAACCTCTGAGCAAGACGGCCAAACAAGCCCCAACACCCAGATGCACCAGGAGCTCGAAGACTCTCGCACACCTACAGTCACCGCTAAGGAAAACGCAGACACCCTCTATAACAGACGCAACGCCGCCGGAAAGCAACCGGAACCCCTCCGGCCTTACCCAGGCTAATCGGAAGATTAAGCGCTAGAGGCAACCCCAAGATCTTCCCCTAAGCCAGAAATACCAGAGGAATATACCAACACGTCCAACTAGGGACCCAACCGGAACCCTCCCAGAAGACCACCAGCCCACAATCGGCATAGTAGCGGTGCACAGACTGTTTATAAGCCAAGCGGGCCTACCCCTTTAGGTAATCCAACCTAACCACTAACTTAAGACTTAAGCCTTGTTAGGAAATCTACACTAGCTACTAGTACTAACACTACCTCCATAGCCAGAGCCTCCCCAAGCCGGAGCCTAGGAAGTTAGGAGCCCCATACTAATCTTCTATAAGAAGAATATCAGGAAGCCATCGCAAGGCTCTCAGAAGCTATGCGGGAGGGAGCCACTAATGAATATATTAGAAACCTCTAGGGGCAGATCTAGGTCTAGTAAAACTTAATCCAGACCAAACAAAATCTTTTACAATTAGGCTAAGACTAAGGACTCCCTAAGGGTTACCCTATACCCTCTTAAGGAGGTGTGGAAGATTTAGAGAGGCATTTATGTAATAAGCAAAAGAAAGATATGGACTAACTAACCAAGGCCTCTAATAGTCTAGAACTCCGCCCTAGACCCAAGGCTCACTACTTAGACAATTGGGTCCGCGAAATGGATAACTTCTTTAAAATGCTAATAATACAAGATAACACCAAAGAATATACCTAATAGATTATTAGCAAGATTAAAGATCTATTACTAAACCAGATCGCACTTAGTTAGCTTAACAAAGATCAAATCATTATATAGCTACAGCTATAGACCTTTCTAAAGAATTGGATCCAGGATCCGCATATTATATAATACAGTAACACAGAGCAATTCTGGAATAGTATACAGCGTGACAATGAGGATTTCCGCCAGTTTATAAACTATGTGGAAACCTAAGCTTAATAGATAGATCTAGAGCCCTTTAAAAACGAGAATAGCAGCATCCATAAGAAAGAGAAGATTGGATTTATCTAGGCTAGAATAAAGCCACCAATTCATAATAAAGTAAGGCGCGTGGGAGCCCTATTAAGGATCACCACATATACCGATTTTAAACAAGCGGTTCTAAACGCTGAGGAAGCAGTAAGAAACCAGACCTCTTCTAGTAGAAATCTAGGGGGTCACCAGAAGCGCGGGCACTGTAATAGTAATACGGGGCAGTCCTAGCCTTCAAAGAAACCTTTCTTAAAGAGAACGTTAAAAGGGTCAAAGTTAGGAAACCTAAGTAGTGGGAAAAAGTCCTAGGGCCAATCCGGCACCCGTCTAATACCCTTATAAGACAACCCTAAGAAGCTAAGAGAAAGCTTCCCCAGAGGTAAAGCTTATTAGAAGGGTAAGTAGGGCGATAGTCGCACCAACCTAAAAAAAAAAAAGCCCTAGTTACGGACCTTTCCCGGTTATAACTAGGGCAAGATACGGAAGGGAAGACTCTTCATATTACTATTAAGCTAGAAATGATACTCCCTACTAGTAAGGTACGGCAGCTCCAAGCACTATATAACAGTGGCGCCGAAATTAACCTTATACGGTATAACTTAGCAAAAGAGCATAAGCTTATCCTATTACAAAGGTAGCAGAAACCTATTGTAGGCTTCCTAAATAAGCATCAGATTAAACTGCATAGTGCGTATAAGCTTACGGTGTTAGTAGCCAACATACACAACCGCACCAAGGTGGTCGGCCCGCAGCCCTTCTAGGCGGCTAACTTCGCAGATTACAACCTTATCCTCAGATACCCTTAGCTCGCGGAAGCAGATCCTAAGATACGCTTTAAAACAGGAACCTTTAAATAGTGGAATAATAAGGAATTAGAAGGGCGTATATCACTAATAAGTCTTAAATACATCCTAGAGGATGTAGAGCTAGATAAAATAGTATACATTCTACACCCAAAGGAGTATTGGATCCAACCCCTGTTCTATAGCAAGACGGGTATAGAGCCTAATATAGGCGATAACCCCTCTATAACGGACACCCTACGGGGAACTGCCGGACAGGTCACAGAGACATTGCAGGGAGGTAGCGATCTCGAAGATCTTACAAGATACTTTCATCGTTATAGGTTACTATAGCTTAAGCAATATATAGAGAATATGCTACGGCACCTCAAACGTTGCATTAAAGAATTCCCTACCCTCCACTAGCTACCGCATGCAACTGTTTAACGTACAGTAGTAACCATATATAAACAACCGCTATAGCATATAACGCTGCCCGCGAGCGTCCTAAGGGAGCTCCGGGACCTACCTAAAGATAATACGGAGGACAAGCGCGACCCTAATTTGTCAAATATTCCATCAGGCCTAAGGGACTTACTAAGGGTATTTTTAGGCAGACGAGCTAGAGTCCTTGCGCAGAGCTTAGAATACGATTATGCAATTAATCTAGAAGAGGGTAAAGTACCCCTAAATCTTCCTATCTACAACCTCTCTCGCAAAGAGCTTAAAATCCTACGGGAGTACCTTAATAGTTTAATAGAAAAGGGATGGATCCGGCCTAGTAAGTCGCCAGTGGGCGCACTAATCCTCTTTATCCCAAAACCAGATAGAACTATAAGGCTATACATAGACTACCGCGGTCTTAATAAAGTAACAATTAAGAACCGTTACCCACTACCACTGGTTAGTAAAATGCTGGATTAATTATCCAGAGCGAAGATCTTTACGAAGCTAGATCTACAAGACGCCTATTATAGGCTCCATATTAAAGAAGGGGATAAGTGGAAGACTGCTTTTAAAACCTAATATAGCCACTTCGAGTATCTAGTAATGCCTTTTAGGCTAGCCAATGCGCCTATAACATTCCAGTCGTATATTCACAGAGCCTTAGGGGGACTTATCAATCGCATATATATTATCTATCTAGATAACATCCTGATCTACTTAGAAGATAAGAATTAGCATAAACAGCACGTCCGCGAAGTGTTGGAACGCTTAGATAAATAGGGCCTCTACACCAAGGCGTTAAAATACACCTTTAATACCAAGCAGGTCGAGTTTCTGGGTTACATTATAATACCTATAGGTGTAGTTATGGACCTAGTACGGGTATAGACGATTTAAGAGTAGCCGGAGCCAGAGAGCTACTAGGATATTTAAGTGTTCCTAGGCTTTGCCAATTTCTATAGGCGCTTTATCTATAACTACTTAGACGTCGCCCGGCACCTATTTAACTACATTATAGAAGCTTTCTAAGACCCGACCCAAGGAGCAAAAGGCTTAAAGGCGGAAAGGAAGAAAACCAAGAAGGGACTAACCAAGTAGTATAGACCATGGACATGGCCCGGAAAGGTACAGAAGGCCTTTCAGGAACTACAAGCAAAGTTCACGGAAGCTCTATTGCTACAGCATTTCAACCCAGATTAACCACTAATGATGGTCACTAATGCATCAAATTTCGCTCTTGTTGGTATCCTACTCCAACCTAATAGGCATCTGGACGCTACCCAGCTCCACTAGAGACCAGTAGCATTCTATAGCAGAAAATTCCAGGGCCCTAAAGTTAGGTATTATACCCACAACAAGGAACTGCTAGCTATAGTTAACTGCTTTAAATAGTGGCGATATTACCTTAAGCACGCGAGCCATACTACTCGTGTACTCTTAGATTATCATAATCTATGCTACTTTATAACTACGAAGGAGCTTACACCTTGGCAAGCTAGATAGGCAGAGAAGCTCACGCGTTTTAATTTTAAGATTAAATATAAGCTAGGGGAAAGCAACCCTGCTAATAGACCGTCACGACAGCCAGACTATACCAAAGGCTTTAAAACGGGAGATGGAAAGCAGATAATAGATATCTTACTCCCTACATTGCAGAACAAGCTCTGGGTGTAGGATGCTCGAGCACCCATAGCTCCACATATTAAGTCTTAGGTAATACAAACCCTATCGGCATCTAGTAGCGTTCCGGCTGGTACCCGGTCCGTTTCCAATAAGGGCCCAAATATGCCTAGACAGGACGTCCCCGACACAAGTTTGGAATCTGGTGATATATCACCCCTAATTACTAAGCTATCCCCTCAAGCCAATAGTAAAGCCATAGAGCAATCGGAACTCGGAGCCCTATAATAACTAAAGGACTTTAACCTTATAGCCGCCTTCCTAACGTATATGTATCGAAGAGTTGCAAGATCTATAGTACCATCTAGTCTTGTACTTAGAGTAGTACGGGACAAAACAGCTTTCACCTAGGAACTATCCAAAAGGTTAACGGATCTTATCTGTAAGGTATAATAGAGGGACGCCTCCTATACCATCTTCAATGCGGAAGTAGGCCGGAAACGTAACGGAAAGGAAGCTATAAGGCGCTAAAATTAGGAACTAGACCCAATAGGCCTACTGCATAGAAATAGCAAGGTTTAGGTGCCATATAAAGCAAATCTACGGCAGAAGATTCTTATAAAGAATCACAATGATCCTCTAGGCAGCCACTATGGTTAAGTTAAGACAGTAGAATTACTTTAACGCAAATACTATTAGCTAAGGCTCAGGCAGGAAGTAAAGGAGTACATCAGCCACTATAAGAAGTGTTAAGTATATAAAATCCAAAGGCACAAGCTGTGGGGTTTACTTAAATTAGTTCCTCCCGCAAATAAACCATAGCAACATTACGCTATAGATTTCATTACGGATCTCCCGCCATCTAAGGATAAGTAAGGACGAACATATAATTCGGTTCTCATACTTATTAATAGGTTTTTAAAGTACGTCTAATACCTTCCTATTAACAAGACAATTAATATATAAGCGCTTGCAAACCTAATTAGGGAGAAATGCTTTCTTAAGGTAGATTAGCCACACTCCATTATTACTAATAGGGGCAGCGTCTTTATAAGCCAATACTAGTCGGATCTATGCTTCCATTTAAAGATAGACCACTGTTATAGTACGGCTTTCTACCCGCAGATAGATAGGCAAACGGAATGCTAGAACTAGGAACTGGAGTCTTACCTACAGATATATTTAAACTACCAACAAAACAATTGGTGTAAGCTACTTCCATACACGGAGTATGCTTATAACTCAAAGCAATATATATCGCATTAGTACGCACCAATCTAGATTGCCTACGGCGTCTAACTATTAGGATTTAATGGTATACCCAATAATCACTAGCTAAGACAGTAGGATCAATTATAGGACCCTACTAGGAAGTCCAAGGACATCCACTAGAGAGTACAAGGGTACCTTAAGGTATAGGAGGAGTAATAGAAGTATATAAAGCAAAGCCTACAAGATGCTCAGGAGTAGTAGAAACTTTAGTATAACCGCAAACACCAGGATAAGCATTTTAGAGTAGGTAACAAGGTTCTTTTATATTTAATAAATATCAAGACCCATTAACTATTAAAGAAGCTTAATATAAAATACCTAGGTCCCTTCTAAGTTAAGGAACGAATTAGTAAGCTAGCCTACCGTCTCCAACTACCCCTATCTATGGCCTATATGCATCTAGTGTTTTATGTAAACCTACTAGAGCCATAGCATAGACTACTGCTAGAAAAGAACTTCCAACTAGGCCCAATTAAACACCCTAAGGTGGTGGGCGAGCGGTATAAGGTTAAAGCTATACTATGCCATAAGTCTGTCAAGAACAAGCTTTAGTACGAAGTTAAATGGCTAGGCTAGCCTGCTAAAGAGTCTATATAGGAACCAGAGGACCACCTTAAGTATTGCAAAGATATTCTAAAAGAATATTAGGACTAAGGTCTATAATCTACAAGGCGCAGAAAGCGCTCTAATACTACTATATCATCGCAACCCAAAAAGAAAGCTCGTGGTAGGCCGCGAAAGGCTCCAGAGAGTAAGAAATAGATGGCTACCATTCTATACTAAGGTGGTTTAGAAGTAGCTATGGTAAACCAGACATGGAACGGATACGCTTTAAAAACCATAAGGGTTAAAGCTACGGCCTAGGGCAAGAGACGTCCTCAGCCTTTTTATATACATAGCATAGGAATTAATAGGGCATTTTACTAGTATTGCATTCCCTATAGGCTCCCGAGCCCTCTCTATAAGCCTTCCAAGCACCTTAATTAAGGCCCTTAACTGCTACTATATATAAGAACAAATTCCAAATCCTATAAGTCTAAATTATAAATGCCTAGAGCCACTACGCCTTGTCCTTAAGAGCAGGATCAGTATCCATAGGGCCACCAAGTAATAGCTAACGGGAATGAGACCCCTTAGTAGGGGTATAAGCAGGCATAAAAACGGGCGTAGGACAATAAGGTGTAGCTAGGGCGGACATCCTTAAACGCTTAATACCAATATTAGGTCCAAACCAGTACTAATAAAGCTCTTATAGCATAAGCTTATAGTTAATAAAGACACGCTTAAGCCCAAAATAGACAGAGACGTTAGCTAGTTAGCATAGTCTAGAACCACCAAGACCTTACTACGGCAACTATCAGTCACCTATCCGCTAGGTACCCGAAGGGTAACCTACCTAATAATACATTATATTATGCTCTTTTGAAACCTAACGCGTATGCGCGAACTTCTTCTTATAGTATATAGTGACCTTCTTCTTATTATCCCCATCCTTTACCCTATCCTTAGTATACCAACCTTGCTCTCGTATTAAGCGTTGCTGGCTAGCTTGCTGGGAATTATAAGCGGTATAGATGGCCGTGGCATAATCTCAAATTTGACCTAGTCGCTCAGCATTAGTACTAGAATAAGAAAGCGCCCGGGTAATATAGTAGTTAAGGACATTGAAAGTACGCCGCCACTCAGGCCTGGGCTATTGGAAAGCTTAAAGTTAGTAATAGAAAACTATCTATAGGATAGGAAAACCCACCTTAACACAACTGCCGCTCTTAGTACGCATACAACGATTATAAGGACTGAAGGTATTTGACCTTATATAGTATATCCTATTGCAGGCCTCTAGGATCCTCTTATTAAATTTCTAGTCTTTTAAGAATGTACAGGCAAAGTCATTTAAGTAGAACTAGCACCAGTTGCGAGTTAGCAGAGGTTAGGGTTCTATATATAACGGTAGGGCCAGGATACGCTAAGAAATCGGCTTAGAAGAGCAGTTAGTAGGGGAACGAAGAGGCATATTAAATTAATAATAGAAAAGAAGAAAATCTTAATAATATATCAAAGATACGTCCAAAATTGGACAAAGGTTAATAATGGGGGGTTAGGTGTTAAGGAAAAGAATTAAGCTTAATAAGTAAGGCGTCTTATACTTTACCTTCCAATACCCTTCTAGTAAATAGCCGCAACCTTGCCAATATAGCTCCGTTACAATAGCGTTATTTAGAAGGAAGGAAATATGAGCATATATTATCTAACCATCACTTCCTTATAAAAACTAATAATGCGGCCAGGGAAGGCAACTAAGACGTCAATTAAAGACGTATATAGGTTAAATTATACCTAATTAATGCTACGGTATCAAAGAATAACGTTACGGATGTTCTTAACAATCGTATAAGGGCTATAGATGCTGTTGCAAAGTGTCCCTTCTGTTTACTGGGTAGAGAAGCTATGCCAGTTATATAAGCACAGGACTACTAGATTTGGAAGCATATACACCAAATCTTAGGAGATAGGTCTCCTTAATTAACTAATTAATACCTCAACCACACTAGATAGCCAAAGGGCGAATACGGAAGTAATACGTTAGTAATATAGAGGATTATAAGAAGAGATTACGGATCAATATCTTAGTAGTTAAAAGACAGTGGTAAGCTAAGGCCCTATATGCTAAACCTAATACTAAAAGGTTCTATAGAACTATATAAGGAACACCAAATTGCCTATAACACTCGTGATTGATTGCAGACCGGCGTAAAGGCTTAAATGTAAAGTTGTATAAAAATCCTTAAGTTAGCCTAGGTAGTCACCGGCACGTTTCTAGTAGGCTTTTAATAGGTCTCCGGGCAATTCTCGTGTCTTTTCTCTAGTTATGTTTTTTCCTTATTAAGGTTTTCAGGAGTTTAAAGCAGGGGTTAGATAGATAGATAATATATAGTAGTATGCCGATATCTTTTTAAACCCCTTCTGGGACGAGCCCTCCATAATCTCCCTACCATAAAGTAATGGCGATCGGGGGCCGACCGCAAGAAGGGGGGGGGCAATGTAAGGGATATTATTACGGTACCTCGGGTTGCCCTTAGGGCAACCCCTGGACACCCCTCGGACGTCTATTAGTTACGTGCCGGAGGCATATGCCCCTAGTATATAGTCTCTACAATCCTAGAGGCCTTACCTCCTTAAGGATTTGTCTTCTCTACAATCTATCTGTTCCTACAATTGTGTCCTTATAGCCCCCTGTCTACAAAGTCCCCTCACAAGAATATAAAGACGTTTTATTAAAACCTCTTAAAATTTATATAATATAGGCCGCGCCTTTTATCTTATTAGCAAAAAGATAAGATTATAAATTTTTTACTATAACTATAGAAGACATTAAGAAAGCACTAGAGCCAAAATAATATACTAATTTTTAACCTCTTATACCTAAAGAGTACTATAATTTAATTAACAAGTTTAAAAAATAATTTATAGACTAACTAGCCCCGCACTAAAACAAGTATAATTTTAAAATAGAACTTAAACCTAGTATAATACTAAAGTTCGGTCTGCTATACAGTATATTATAAGAACTGCTTATAATACAATAATACCTTAATAAGTATCTGGAAAAAGGATTTATTTACTCTAGCCAATCTCTATTTACCTTACCTATACTATTTATTAAAAAGCCAGAAGGAGGCTTAAGATTCTATATTAACTATTAAGCTCTAAATATAATTATAATTTAAAACTAATATCCAATTCCCCTAATTTAAGAGATACTTAATTATTTAGTAAAGGTATAGTACTTTATAAAGCTTAATATAGTTACCGCCTTTAATAAAATCCATATATATAAAGGAAATAAGAAGTATATAGCTTTTTATATATAATAGGGACTTTTTAAAAACCTAGTAATGCTATTTAGTATAAAGAACGGTTCTGGTGTATTTTAGCAATATATTAATAATATACTTTGTAAATTCCTTAATGTATTTATTACCGCGTATATTAATAATATCTTAATCTACTTATCCTCGCTTTTTAAACATTAGAAATATATTAGAATAGTCCTTAAATGCTTATAAGATATAGGCCTATAATATAATATTAAGAAATATAAGTTCCACGCGTCCAAGGTTATATACTTAGGCTTAATAATATCCTATAATAGAATTAAAATAGACCCTAAAAAAGTTGCTGTAATTATAAACTAGGAAAGCCCTAGTAATATATAAGATATTTAAGGATTTTAGGATTCGCAAATTTCTATTAATAATTTATTAACTACTTCTTAGAAAATGTTTAGCTATTAGTAAACCTAATAAAAAAATTAAATAAAAATTAAATAGACCATTAAATATAAATAAGCTTTTAATAACCTAAAGTATTATTTTATAACTACTTTAATTCTAACCTTAAATATATTATTAAATAGACTTATCTAATTATACGCTAGGGGGAGTATTATTATAATATAATAAGAACAGTAAGCTATATCCAGTAGCCTTTCTCTCCTAGAAACTCGCCCCTACTAAATTAAACTATAAGATATATAATAAGGAACTACTTATAATTATTAGATATTTTAAATAATAGCGTCCTAAGCTTAAAGGATTATTATTCCTAATATATATATTAACAGACTATAAAAACCTATAATACTTTATAACTATAAAGTAATTAACATAGCGCTAAATTTATTAGGCTAAATACCTTATATAATTTAACTTTAAGATTATATATTAACTAGGCAAACTTAATTAAAAGCCTATCACGTGTCTATATATTGCTTGGCCGAAAACCCTGCAACTTAGGTATTCAACTAGATGTTCAACACGGTCAATAATATCATCGCTTGCAACTGCACTTAATAGGTCGTTCTTTTTACCCACCCACCCCCCTTACGATGTACATTAGATTAGATACTTGCAGTCCTATTTAGGTCTAGCGGCGGGCTACCCTATTAGGGGCACCGGGTAGGATTTAGGCCAGATCTCCGAAGTTTAGGGCTAAAAAGCCTTATAAACGCTAGGATATCGCTTGGATCCCGCCCTATAAGCCTATATCTCCCACAATCGATATATTTGAAATGGACTATGACCTGTTCGTGCCGTGCGAGAGATAGATAATATATTAATATAATAATTATAGGACTTACCTATAAACGCTTTAGATAAACGGATTACAAATTAATTATAGATCTTACTGCTCCCTAAATATTTTAAAAAACTATATTCTATATTCCTAGATATAGAACTTAATAAAAACAAATTAGAAGTTAATAAATAGGAAATAAAAATTAATAAGCTAATTGTCGGTATACATGCTTTAATCAACAGGCACGAATATCACTGTATAATATGTATGCGTTGTTAATTGTTGGATAATTGATTGTCTAGAAGTAAGGGGTTGCTTTAAGGTCAGGTTAACTAGCCTCGCTTCGCGGTCTCGTGACCACGTTATATGACTAATATTCCGACACTGGAGCAACTCTAAAAAGAAGGCTAATCTATATTCCAAAGCTAAGTTTACTTCTAGACTTATTCGTAGTGTATATGTAATAGCTAGAGATCTAATTAATACGCAATAGCTTCCACGCTCCTTTTACAGGTCCGTAATTACAAGAAGAATTGTTAGGGGTAGTAGGTTAATATATTGCGAGGGCCGCTAAGGCGCTAGTAGTAAGCGAGCCAATAGCGATTTTCTATCCTAGGGATGGAAAATCCTAATTAGCTGGCTGAATTTAGGGTCCATATTGTTATAATTAGTTACCTAACGCTAAGCTAAATCTAAGTTCGTTCGTTCAACCCATCCTACAACTTATAGGTCGATTCGGTTCGTATTAATAAGCCGTTAAAGAGCCGCGCAGGGCTTTCCCTTCGTCATGGCGTCAGTAGGGTTGGCCTTTCCATTAATCCATTTTACCTCCGTAATCTGTCTCCGTTTGTAGGCTTGCTGGAGGCACATTATGTTAATTATTAGGCGCTTTTCTTGGGTGGTTCTAAGTCGTACTAAATAGTTATATAAGGACTTAGAATCAGTGCAAAGTATAAGTAGGAGGTTAATTTATAGGATCTTATCTACTGTAGATTTGATCGCAACGCCAATATCAAAGCCGTAGGCCATACTGTAGAGTTTAGAAGCTAGTACACTCTAAGTAACTCTTTTACACTTAACTAAGCTCTAATAGACGATGTTGGCCTTCTTTATAGCATTAGCTAGTATGATGACGTAGCTAATCTGCGAAGAGAGGTCCTTATTGTTAGTAAATAACGCGTCTATAAATACTAGGAGCTATAGGGTTTTAATATCTAACTTAACGAACTTAAGGCCTCTATTGGCGTTCTCAATTTGCCAGTTTAGACGCTTGTTTAACTGTTTTGCGTCTTCCTTATTAGGGTTAATTACCTAGGCGGTAAAGGATAAATTAAATAAGGCTTCTAGCTGGCAAACTAAAGCGATATATATACCTCTAGCGCGTTAAGCGATGTACTGGTCCTTTAGAGTTAAGGTTCTTGTAGCTCCTCTTAATCCTATACTTATAGCAAGCTTGGTGCTAATCGTACTAAGGTTTATGTATTGTTGTTCCTAAATAAGTGTAATACTCCCGTTAGTTAGTAGCTGAATGACTCCACTGTTAAACTTAATAAGTATATTGACGGTAAGTTGTTCCCGTTCTTTAGCTATAAACTTGGCCTTATGCAGCTCATTTTGCTCTGTGTTTATAAAGGTCTTATCTACTAGGAATAGAGTATTATTAGTTTATAGGCCTACAATACCAAAGGGTTCGTTGCTCTGTAGAAGATAGGGGTCGTATATAGACTAGTCTATATATAACTATTAGATGTAATATAAGTGATATATCTTAAACTAGTGGTTACCGGCTTCTAGTACTCCGTAGAGTGGTTTTACAACCTTTAAAATAGAGGCCTTGTCAATCCCAAGTTGCTTAATCAGCTCGTGCGGAGGTCGTATGTAGAATTCTTAATTTAGTGTGGTGGTTAATTATATATAGGCCTGTGAAATATCTTGGAGGTAAAGTTGTGCCTATAGAAGCTTTATGGCGGCGATATAGAGAATTAGTTGTTAGCTAACTTATTAAATGGTTAGTAATTAGGTAAGAACCAGTTCCTTTTCTAAGTTGTTGTAAGCTTGCATAACTAGTTAGGATTTCTTAAAAGCCTTATTAGTTCCCTTATTCTTAATCTTATTAACAAATCGCGAATTAAAGAGTTATACGCCTTATAGTATGTCTGTGAGTCTTACGATCTTAAAAACTCCCTTCTTAAGTAGACCAGTAAGCTCCTTCTGTTAGGAGGCGCTAAATTAAGTACTAAATTAACTGTTATCCTGTAGGTAGATGGTGATGTTAGCCATAGCCGTAAGTAGAGGGTATTTACGAGGGCGTCCTCTATCTTGTTTTGGGGGTTGTTGCTAAGCTTTAGTAGGTCTCTCTAAGACAGTCTTAGGAAGGGCTAACCTAAATAGAGGTTTAGGTAGCGATTTTAGTCCAATAATTTGCTCCTGCGATTTAGTTGCTTAAAGGTAGGGTTTTATAACTATAGATCGGAAGGCTGTAGGTCCGCTAAACAGTTTAACAATGTATATTTTACCCTTAATGGTAAGTAAGGTAAATGGCCCATCCTAATGGCCGCTTTGGCCAGTGTTTCCTTCTCTCCAGACTAAAATAGGCGAATTTGGTGGGAGATTATAAATTGCATTAGCATTGGGTCCGTTTCGCATATTCAGCGCGTTGGCGATCTGTTATTTAGCTTATAGCTTCTATATCTTTACTATAGCCTTTTTAATTGCGGCAGCGCGTTATATAACCGTGGGGGATAGTGCATCGGATTCGACTATTTAGGGGTAGGCTCTAAAGACTAGAAGTGTGGGAACTAGTCCTCTAGGGCCAGCTAAATCGTTAATTGCTTTAAATGCTATTTAGAGTCCCATCTCCTTATTAATTTTAGGGATTTCAGTTATAATAATCTAATAGGCTTGGCGTAATGGACTATAGTAGCGCTCTACCATTCTAATAGAGTTATGTGCTTCGACTAGTACTCCCTTTATACTAATTCCTATAATAGTGGCGTATTGCTTAAATTCCTTACTGACGAAGTTTTTTCTAGTGTTGTGGGTAATTAGGTCTAGTAGCCCTAAGTAGGTATTAATCTAGCACATCTATAGAACGTCCTATGTATATTTAGCGCTGATGTCTTATAGCTATCTACCGGCTTAGAATCGCGTTCCTTTATTAATGACGTATAGGAGGGGTAATCCGCTAATATATATAATGTTAATGATGATATTATAGTTAAAATTAATATTGTCTTATAGGGTAAAGCGGAATCTGCCTAGTGATTTGCTAAACTTCTAATAGTAGTGGCAGAACTTGGTTAGTTGCTTAATAGCCATTCTATCCGTTTTATGGCCAGCATAGTAGAGTAGTTTTTGCAATTTCTTAACTAAGGGATGTCTAAATTGATGATATAGGCGCCGTAGCTCTATATCTGTTAAGTAGCAGGGGTTCGTGTTAAAGGATTTAGATAGATATAACTATAGTAATATGCTCTATAAGAGAAACGGGTGGCTAAACTGTCGCACTACTGGTACTTTTTTAGTGTGAGTGATAACAACGTTTCTAAGGTTATTGTAGTAGATTTAGAGTCTATCTATATCCACTAAGCAGAGCAAGAAGGGGGTATCTATATGGACAATATAAAACTGTATCTTGCCTATAGGGGTAACGATATCCGTAGTTCTAATAGAGGTAGTGATTCTAATGCCAAACTACATGTTAACTTGTCCTTTGGTTAAGGTATTAAGTTTTATAGATTAGTCCGCGTTCTATAGTGCCTAGAATTATCCGTAACCGGCCGTAGACTTCTTTAACACACTAGTATCAATCATAATTCCCATAAATACCGTAGAAGTATAGCGTGAAGCGGCGGTTGTTATATTATAGTTAAATGGGTCGGTTTCTATAGTAGGTTCCGTGGAGATTGTAGTAAGTAAGTAAGCGTAAGCCTTGTTGGCTAGTTCTATACTTATAGAGGTTACTTCGTCTGTAGTAAGAGTCCTAAATAATATAAGGTAGCAGCCGTTAGGGTCTTCTAATTCTTCCTTGCTATTGTCGTTATTAGTATTTTTATTAGTGTCTGTGTTTAGCATAAGAGCTTTAAAAGTCTTATTGTACTCATTGTTGTCGTCTCCTTTATAGTAGATAGTGTATTGTCTAAAGCGTTCTTTAAAGTTACTGTTGCGGCCCTTGTTATTGTTAAAACGTCTTTTGTACTTATCTCTAGAACGGTTCCGCTCCTCCTCTATGTGTTTCCATAAGCGGCAGCTCTCCTTTTGGCAAACGTAGCACTTGGCCTTTAGGGATCTGACGGTGTTTTGTCTATAGGAGCGGGTTTGGTTACGGTTATTACAGATATTACGGCGGTATATATAATCCGTAAAGTAGGTTCCTTAAGACGGTCTTATTAAGGCCTGGGAAGGGTGTTCCTTCTCCTATACAACTATAGAAGATTGCAACTTACTAATTAACTAGGAGAGGTCTTTAGAAGGGTTAGAAATGGCGATATAGTATGCTAGTACTCCTTAGCAAGCGGTAACTAGCTTATTTATAAGAAAGAGGTCTATATAAAACTCTAGGTGTAATCCATAGCGATGTTTTAAGAGCTTATTAAGGAGTAGTTAGAAACTCTAATAGATTTGCTTATTAGGGTTCTTGTTAATAATTCCTTAAAAGTCGGTGGTATTCTATTTAGTAAGGTTTCTTTAATAGTACTCTGGTCCTTTAAAGAAGTAACGCATGTGGTTATATGCCTTAGTAAATAATCTAGTTAAAAGGCTGCTATTATAGTAGTAATCCTAAGCAAGTCCCTTTAGCATAGTTAGGAGTGCGGTTATATAGCCTTTAGGAGGTAGACTAGCTCTCTTATAGATATTATAGAAGATAGTTAACTTAAAGTTAAAGCTATTACTTACTCTATTATACTTCTGGTTGTCTGTGTAGATCTTAGCGATAGTGGCTACCTCTTTGCTGTATATAGGCAGGTGTATAGTAGGGTCGGTATTGGCAGTACTAGGGTAAAGATACTGGGCAGGAGGGGGACTAGGTGGGATAGGAGCGGTTACTAAAGGGAGGGTAGAGGCAGTTACTGTAGGCAATAATTGCTAATTCTACATCTGTAGGAGTTAAGTAAGGAGAGTAAGTAGTTAATCTTGGGTAGAGGTAGATGCAGCTCGCTATTAGGTGGCGGTTGGTGCAGTTTGCTAGGGTATAGATGCAACAGCTAGTTAGGGTGTTATAGGGGTAGGTATTTGCATTCTAGGTGTTATGGCTATAGCTATAGGCTGGATTGCAGGCGTTGGAGGTAGTAGAGGTAGTTAATGGCTTATAGGCGTCGGCACTATATAGGAAGGTAGTAGGCTATAGGGGGGGGTTGTAGGAGCTAAAGAGGCTATAACTAACGGGGGTATAGCTTGATTTGATATCAGAGCTATTTATATTAAGTTAAGCCGTTCTTATAGCGCTACTGTAATTATAGGGCTGACTGCCTTAAGAGCTTCTGTGATTTCCTTATCTATCCATTTGTAAGGTTCTTCCTCTTAGAGGAGGTTAAATAGTGCTTCTAAGATTAAATATCTGCTATTATGCTTTCCTATATACACTCCTCTCTTAAGTAGATGAGTGCGTAACTTTACTCTTGTGTTAATTCGTATGTGTCTAAAATCTTTGGTAGTAAAGCCTTTAAATTCCTCTTTAAATACTGTCTATAATATGTAGTCTGTAAAGTTCTCCTATATGTATACGTAGACCTTTATTGCTATATAGTCTCCTAGCTCATCTTTAGAAGCTATAGCAGCAGTAATTCTATTACTATACTTTAATATCTTCTTATACCACTCCATTGTAGTTGTGGGTTGAGTATCCGTAAGGTTTAAGTAGAGGTTTAAAGGTAAGGAGGTTTAAGGTTTAAGATTTAAGGTTTAGGGTGTTCTCTATAGCCTTAGGGCCTATAGAGTGTCCTTGGTCTGGGAGTTTAAGGGTTAAGGCTTAAATAGAGGTTAAGGTTGAGGTTAAGGTTGAGGGTTAAGGTTAAGGTCAAGGGTGAGGTTAAGGGTAAGGGTGTAGTTGAGGTTGAGGTTTATGTGTATATTCTCTATAGCTGTTGGACCTATAAAGTGTTCTTAGCAAGGCTGCTATTCTCTTAGCGATCTGCTGTATTAGCTGTAAGGCCAATACACGCTCTTAAGCTTAAGTAGAAGTCGTAGTCTTCTCCTTTAATAAAACAGATAAGAACTAGGTAATTAGTAAACTGTTTCTAGTACTACTCTTTAAGCGCTAGCTATTGCATATTTCCTAATCTATACGTCTACTAATTAGTGTTGGTATACATGCTTTAATCAACGGGTATAAATATCACTGTATAATACGTATGCGTTGTTAATTGTTGGATGATTGATTGTTTAGAAGTAAGGGGTTGCTCTAAGGTTAGGTTAACTAGCCTTGCTTCGCGGTCTCGTGACTACGTTACATGACTAACATTCCGACACTAATAGAATATAAATATAAGAATAATATATAGATAATAGATATAATAAAAGTAATTTAAATAAAAAAATAATAGTATAAGGATATTATACTTGCTAAATGCAAAATTTAAAATAACTAATTATACTATTAATAGAAGATAGTAGTTCTAAATTCTAAACCTTTATAATTTAAAATACTTAAATTTATATATAACTCCCCTATAGTAGGGCATCCTAGCTATATAAAAACTTATAAGATTATTTAATAAGTATACTACTGGCCTATAATGCACAACTATATATAAAAATATATTTAAGTATATAGGATATACGTATATAGAAAGACCTCTTATATAAAAAAGTAAAAAGTACTTTAACTACTACTAATTCTAATACAAAGATAGCGCAATATCTTAATTAACTTTATAGTTAACTTGCCTAGCAGTAATAGGTTTATAAATATTATAGTAGTTATTAACCGTCTTATAAAAATATAATATATAATTTCTATAGACTTAATTAATGCAATATTAGTAGCTAAATATTTTATTAAGTATATCTTTAAACTATACAGACTTCCTAACTTAATAATATCTAACTATAAAAGCTAGTTTATTTTAGATTTCTAGTAAGCCCTATATAAATAATTAAGTATTTAAATATAACTCTTAACTATATTTTATCTAAAGATAAATAGTTAAACTAAAATTATAAATATAATTATAGAATAATACTTATAAATATACTGCTTCTACCTATAAGATAACTAGGAAAAATAGCTGCTCTTAGCTAAGTTTACCGCAAATAATATAATAAATATATTAATAGGCATAACACTGTTTTATATAACCTATAAATAGGACCCTTAACTTAAATTTAAACTATAACCTAAAATTTATTACGGCGCTAGTGGAAAATGGTGGATCTTAGCAGATGTAGATTATGGTAGACGCGAGTTATATAACTTAAGGACCGCATAAAATATCAAGCGGCGCTGCTATTCTTCTCCTTCCTTTCTCTAGCTTTGGATCCTTGTTTATAGATAATCCAATTATATAGGCTTACGCGACCCTCTTGCCGTACTCGTGCCTTAATTAACTGAGTTGCTAATATTATCCAAAGCTCATCTACTATTTCTTCCTAAGAAGGAACTTAAATATATCTATAAGACCACGAATAGAACAAGGACATAGAATAGGACCCTAAGGACATTACTAGAACCACAAGGACAGGATAAAACCAAAAGAACATAAATAGAACGCAAAACCTAAGAAATAGGACACGTATAGACTAGAACCCTAGAAAATAAACAAACACTAGAAATTACCTAGTATCCCTACTACTATGCTAAGAAACACAGCAGCTGGCAAAGCCACTATAGGGCCCGCAAATACCTCTAATAGTAAAACAGTTACCGTCTTAACCCCCCAGGAAGAGCTTATAGTAGCTAATACTAAAATCAAATGGCTCTAAGAGCTGCTTAAAACTAGAGACATCCCTATACCTAGTAATAGGTTATCGGACACCTAGAGGCTTACTACGGTCCTTAAGGCCCTAGCCCAACATATAGTATTAGCATTATCGCAATCTATAAAGGTTATAGACCCCCTATTACTCACAGATGGAACTAACCCTATATTTAATAACTAGAAGCTTTAACTGTAGAATAAGCTTAAAGTTAATGCGGACTACTTTCCTAATACCCAAGCTAAAATAGTATACGTCTTTAGCCGCACCGGTGGTAATGTATAGACACACCTACGTCCGCGTTACGCCTAGGACTTAGCAAACCCCTTCCTCTCTAAAGAAGAGATAATTAACTACCTATCTTCTATTTATAAGGACCCCTTTAAAGTATAGAACGCCTAGCTTAATTATAAAAGCCTAAATATGAAAACAACAGAGACCTTTTTAGCCTTTTAGACCCGCTTTCTATACCTAGCCGGACAGGCTTGAATCCCCTAGGAAGATCTAATGCTAGACCTCTTTAATAAGCTTACCCTAGACCTATAGCGCGCTATACTGCTAGTTTATACCACTGTATAGACGCTTAAGGAATTTATAGACTAATGCCTAGCTATTAACTAGGGTCTCTATTAAATTAAGGCATATGCTGAGTGGTATAAGACTAGAAGCTCTGCTAACTAAAATATAAGTACTATAAAAACAGGCCGCAGCGCCCTAGTAAGATCTATAACCCCTACAGCACCAGCCGTACAGCCCGCCGCTAGTTTAGTAGCTAGCTATATAGCTAGTCCTACTATAGGTCTAGCAAATGCTCGGCCTATATATAGCAACCCCTATATATAGGCCCTTAGTAATTAGGGAGCTTGCTTTTTTTATAGCTAAAAGGGCTATATTACAAAGGATTGCCTAATAAATGTAAAAGTAGGTAAGGTTCTGTTAATTTAGGAGGATAGTATAGAGTTAGAAAAAGAGGAACCCTAGAGGAAGACTCCTCTCTAGGGTTAAAAGAGATTAATATATCACATATTGATCTGGGTTGGCTAGTTGGTGAAAGAAGCTGCACTATCCCTTATACTTTATTCTATAATGGATATCAAGTTTTAACCTCTGCTTTAGCTAACTCTGGAGTAAATGCCTTTACCTTAATAGACACCTAGTATGCTATAAAGCTAGCTAATTTTCTAAATACACCCCTTAAAGATTTTCTAAATATACCCCTTAAAGAACTGCCTAAACCAATTCCTATTCACGGGTATAACAGATAGATAGGGCTACCTATTACGACTGTTATAGGACACCTCCGTGACACCTTACACACGTCCACCTGTTTCTACTGACGCAGTAAGAAGAGACCGACCGCGAGATAGCAATCTGCTGGTAATCTACGGCAATCTAATGGCAATCTGCTATATTCTGCTATATTCTGCCAAGTCCAACAAATCCTGCCAAGTTCTGCTAGGACCGCTCCTCAAATCCTATCCTACTCCGTGTATGTGTCAACCAAGCAATAAAACTAATAATATATACCCTTTCTCCCCATTTCCTTACCTTCTTTTCTTACGTAATGTCTTAACTTTATTACGCAGTTTATATATATAGCTTAATAATATCTACTTTACTATATATTACCATTGCTTGTGCTCGCTCCGTAACACTATATTGCGTTAACCTTACATACCACCCTCTAAAATGCAGAACGACCCCAAAGCCCCTATAACAGCCGCCGGCATTATATCCGCACTCCAAGAACAATTAGCAGAGATATAGAAGTTCTTTATAGACGCCCTTATATAGAACCAAGCCACTTTAACTTAATAATAAGCCGAACAAAAGGCATAACACCTATAAATAATTAAGGACCTTTAAGAAGAAGTTCGTACCCTTAGGATGCCCATACTAGGGCCCCAAAACCAAACACCTTCTCCGGAGACAAACACGCAGGACAAGAGTCCCAAACCTATAGTAACTATTTATCCTAAACCAACTACTACACCGCAACAATCTAAACAACTACTAGACCCTCTAATATTCACTAGTAAATAATAAAAACTCCAATCATTTCTAAGCTAGCTTAAAAATAAGCTAACTAGTAATGCTAACTGCTACCTAACTAAAGCCAACCAACTCTGCTACGCCCTAAGTTAACTAGGAGGAGATACAGCTGACTTTATTAAACCCCTTTAACTAAACTTAGTATAAAGTCTAGTTATACTACTTAAAGCTACGTATAGTAACCCAAACCATTAAGCTACTGCTTAGAGGAAGATAAACCACATAACTTAAAAAATAAAAAGTTTCCTAATATACTTCTCTAAATTCAACCATTACGTAAAGGAAATAGGCTAAAATAACTCCGCACTGGTTAACAGCCTTATTAAGTCCCTAAGCCCTAAACTAAAAACCTCCCTAATAGGTGTAGACCTACCAGGAGCTCTTAACGCCTACGCAAACATTATCAATAAACGGTATAATGATATACTACGCCTGACACCGAAGTCCACTCCTTAATACAATATAACAGCCCTATAAACATCCACTAAGTTATTATCTCAGCCTAAGCACCCTAACGCCATAGATATTAATATAGGGACCCTAGGATATGCTCTACTAGGGTCCCCTAAATAAGAACAACGCATTAAGCTAGGCCTTTACTTTAAATGTAGAAGCAAGGAACATATCTTAAGATACTACTCCGTCCCTATACCCCAATACAACTTATAAACGGCCAACACTAACAACTGTTTACTATATTAATCCTCCAGTTACTGTCCCTAATCTTTACCTAGCTCCAGCCCCGTATCTAGTAAGCACTATTTATAAGGATAAAGTTACAACTAATATTCTATAGGAACCCCTTCCCGCTTACCACTAAAAGGCATATCCTAGAGTTAAGTTGCTCTCCGGGATAGCTATATTACAGGATCTTATTAAATATATTAAATATTACAATACCTAACTCTTAGGATTATAGTATAACCGTTAACTACCATCTTTAGCAGAAAGGTTAATAGGCTAATACTTAAGTCCTAATTAATACAGGAGCTAGCGGTATAGGATTTATCAATAAAATCTTTATATAAGACAATAGGTTTACCCTAACACCCCTTAACTAGCATATTAATGTATTTGGATTTAATAGTAAACGCACTATCTTAGGCTATATTACTTATGTAGCGGCCCTAAGACTCCAATACCTAAACTATAAAGAATTAATTAAGCTCTTTATAACTACCCTAGGTTACCTAGTAATCCTTAAACAACCCTAAATAAAGCTATATAAGATAACTATTAATTAGGACAACCTTAAGCTTCTATTTACCACCTCCTACTATAAGCAGAAGTGCCTTATAACTTGCTACTTAGACCCCAAACCAAAATCTGGAAAATCTATCAAAATCTACCAGTCTAAAATTTCTATTAACGTCTACCCTATACCTAAAAAGTCCACCCAATTCCACCTACCAGAGAATTCCACTGAATTCCATTAACGTAAGACTTCTACTAACGACCACTAAGAACCCGAAAATAATATATAACTACACAAACTAACTCTAACTGCTGCACCCGGAACCAAGCAGAAGCTTAAGCTTAATATACAAAAGTACCAGAAGAACTAGTATTCTACTATAAAAAGGATACTTAAAGAACCTAAACCTAAATCTAATATTAACTCTATAACCAACACCAAACCCAAACCTAAATAAGAAACTATATAAGAAACTAAGGACAATCTAAGCTCGCTTAACACCTTAGATATCTATATAATTAGAGCTACTCTGCTAGCACAACTCGCCAGGAAACCAGAATATATAATCTTTACTATTACGATGGCCGATATTAAGAAGGCCTTAGCACCAAAGAAGCACACTAACCCCGCCACAAAGGTACCAGTAGAGTACCATGATTATTTAGATATATTTTTATAAAAGGAAGCCAACAAGCTACCAGAACGCCGTCCATATAATTATAAAATTGTAGTTAAAGAAGGAAAACATCCTGGATTTGGACCCTTATACAAGATGTTCTAAAACGAACTCTAAGTACTATGGAAGTACTTAGACGAATATCTAGATAAGGGTTTTATTAGAGCAAGTTTATTATCTATAGCCGTACCAGTAATCTTTGTTAAGAAACCTAGCAGCGGTTTACACTTCTGTATAGACTACTAAGCCCTTAATGCTATTACTGTTAAGAACCAATACCTAATCCCATTAATCCAAGAGACACTAAACTGATTAAGTAAGGCTCGCTTCTATATAAAGCTTAATATTATCCACGCATTTAACCGCCTCCGTATTACAAAAGAAGACGAATGGCTTACTACATTTTATACTTGATACGGATTATTTAAATACTTAGTAATGCCATTTAGCCTTGTAAATGCCCCAAGTTTATTCCAACACTTTATAAATAATACCCTGCGCCTATACCTGGACGTCTTTTATACTGCTTATATCAACGACATCTTAATATACAGTAATAATCTAGCTAAATACTAAAAACATATTAAACTAATCCTGCAAGCCTTGCGCAGAGCTGGTCTATAATTAGATATAGACAAATACGAGTTCCACAAAACGGAAGTTCTATACCTTAGACTCGTTATTTCTATAGACAGCGTATAAATGGACCCTAAGAAGGTCAAAGTAATTATAAACTAGCAAGAACCTAAGAATGTTAAGGACGTAAGGGCCTTTATAGGCTTTGCTAACTTCTACCAACAGTTTATTAATAACTTCTCCGCCTTAGTTTCACCCCTTATAGCCTTAACCTAAAAGGACAAAGCCTTTATCTTTAATAAGAAATGTAAGAAGGCCTTTACTTATCTAAAGGTTATATTTACTACTACACCTATACTTCAACACTTCAACCCAGACTAAATAAGTGTTGTAGAAGCTAACTTATCTAATTACGTTACTGGAGGCATTCTATCTCAATATAATAAGGAAGGAGTATTATACCCTATAGCATACTTTTTAAAACGACTAAGCCTAGCTAAATACAATTACAAGATCTATAATAAGGAATTACTAGCAATTATTAGATACTTTAAGCAATAGCAACCAGAACTAAAAGAAACTAGATTCCCAATTAAAGTTCTTAGCAACTATAAAAACCTGCAGTACTTTATAACTATAAAACAGCTAAGCTACTGTTAAGCCCGCTAGTTAGAATATCTGTCCTAATTCCAATTCTTAATTATATACCGCCTAGGCATTTAAGGCTAGAAGCCTAATACCCTAACCTAATATTTATAGGACGCACCAGCTTAAGAAGAAGCGCGCTCTTACCGCAATTAGACTCTACTCCGCCCTAAGCTATTTAATCCCCCTATTAAAGATCTTACAGTATACGCCCTTGAAATAACTAATTAAACTATTAAATAGATTATAGTTAATAAATATCCAAACAATGAATTCATCCAAGAGATACTTAAGCTAATTTAAAACAGCGTTAAACACTCTAAAAAGGTTTCTCTAAGCAAATACAAAGTTTATAGAAACCACTTATACTACCAAAACCGCCTAGTTGTCCCTAATTACAATAAACTTAAGCTTAAGCTCCTTAAACACATACACAATCTACTAGTAGCCGGCTACCCAGGCCAAGGAAAAACCCTAGAACTGCTCCAACAAGAATACTACTAGCCAAACATATATAATACGATATAAAGGTACGTCTCTAGCTGCCATACCTACCGACGAGCTAAAGCTTTACATAAGATGTACAACGGCTTTCTAAAGCCACTGCCTGTTCCGGACCGAAGATAGAAGGATATCTTAATTAACTTCGTTGTTAATCTCCCTATAAGTAAAGGATGCACGAATATTATAGTAGTTATAGATTAACTATCCAAGATAAGACACTTAATCGCCTGCCCTAATATATTAACACTTACCATTGCCTAACTATTCCTGGATTATATATGGAAACTCTACAGACTCCCCAAAACAATCGTCTCTAATAGAGGCTGTTAGTTTATCTTAGTATTTTAGGAAGAACTAACTACCCAACTCTATATTAAAGCACTGTTGTCTACAGTATATTACCCAGAAACGGATGGTCAAACGGAATATGCAAATGCTATAATGGAACAGTATATTCGGATATACATATTATATTTATAGAATAACTAGATAGACTGGCTTATATTTACCAAATTTACTATAAATAACTCCGTCTTAAAAACTATAAAGGTCTCCCCATTCCTAGCTAATTACGGCCAGCACCTATAAATGGGTTTTAAACCTTTTAGTAATGTTCCTTACCTAGCTTATTAGGCCTTATAAGTTACAGAAGCAAACAAATTTATAAAAAAGATAGAAGAACTATAAGAGTTCCTTATTAACAAAATAACATAGGCCCAGTCTATCTATAAAGCCACAGCAAATAAGAACTGAACCCCAGCACTAGCTTACTAAATTAATAACTTTGTTTGGCTAGATGCAAGAAATCTAAATACAAAATAACCTACTAAGAAACTTAACTGGAAGAACACCGGCCCTTATAAGGTTGGAAAAGTTGTCTCTCCTTATACCTACCAACTAAAGCTCCCTAATACGGTTAAAATCCACCCTATATTCTATACGTCAGTCCTCCACCCTACCGCCCCTATATTAGACATTCTACCTGGACAGATCTAAGACCCTCCCCCACCAGTTAAAGTGGATGGTAAGGATAAGTACCTTATTAAAAGAGTTAACAACATTAAGTACAATAAACAGAAACGCAAATATATATACCTTACAAAATGGAGAGGCTTTACTAAGCCCTTATAGGAACCCATTAACTCTGTAGGACTTATACAAGCCGCAGAAAACTTTCACAAACTCTACCTAGAACTACTATAGCCCCATCTTGCAGAAGCTTAAGTTTAAAGGGGGGGTACTATTACGGAACACCTTCGTAACACCTTATACACGTCCACCTGTTTCTACTAACGAAGTAAGAAGAGACCGACCGCGAGATAGTAATTTGCTGGCAATCTACGGCAATCTAATGGCAATCTGCCGTATTCTGCTATATTCTGCCAAGTCTAACGAATCCTGCCAAGTTCTGCTAGGACCGCTCCTCAAATCCTATTCTACTCCGTGCACGTGTCGACCAAGTAACGAAACTAATAATATATACCCTTTCTCCCCGTTTCCTTACCTTCTCTCCTCACGCAACGTCTTGACTTCATTACGCAGTTCATATACATAGCTTAATAATATCTACTTTGCTATATATTACCATCGCTTATGCTCGCTCCGTAACAATGACTATCTTATAGATTTACCTCTGTGTTAATAAATAAAGGTAGTATAATATCCCCTTCCTTATTACGGACTTGGAAAGCCATAATATAATCTTAGGAAGAAAATAGCTAGCCTATCTAGGCTTACAGCTTGATATATAGAGTAGACGGCTTGTCTGGCCCAAAACCCTACCCCCAACACCTTCTTTTATAAAGGAAATCAGCATTACAATGGAAAACCTTATGCGGCCATAGATAGACACCGTTTATTAGGCCAATACTATGCGTAAAGACCAGGTATTTAAAAAAGATATACAGCTTAATCCGCAACAGATCCGTATACTACAACGCTCCCAGACTACTAATGTCGTGCTGCCAATACTAGGGACCCAGAAAGCTAACAATCAGCTAGATAAACTAGGCCCTATACAGCCGCAAAGAACAGTAAGGAATATTAGACGCCGTACTAAACAAATAGACTAGAAGGATAACTTATAAAAAATAGAACGTAAGCTAAGGAAGACTATAAACCCTATACTACAAAATGCGGTCTAATAAAAGCCCGTAAAGAAACCTACGGACCTCCCACTAATTAATATCTGCTATATTGGCGCTATAGGGTTCTACCAGAACTTAATTCAACCTAATACCATTACCTTTACAATTAGCTTATATAAAATTGATTAAATAATTGTGGAAAAGGAAGGCGAGCTTAGCAGACAGGAAAGCGAGCTTATAGATAAAGAGCTGGTAGAACAAAAACTACCCTATTAACACCAGAAGTTCAAGGACGTATTTTCTAAAGCAGTATCGGACATGCTTCTGCCTTACTGACTATACGACCACAAGATCAAGATTGAACCAGGTAAGGAAGACTCCCTTAGCTATACCCCCCTTCGTCAGCAATCTATTGTTAAATTATAGGCCACTAAGCAGTACCTTGTCAATAACCTATATAAGGGATTTATTAAGCCTAGCCAAGCCCCTTTTGCCGCATTAATTCTCTTTGCCAAAAAGCCAAATAGAGGACTCCGTTTCTATATTAACTACTATAAACTAAATAATATAACCCACAAGGACCGCTATCCACTGCCTCTACTTAATAAGATACTAGCTCAAATAAGTAGAGCTAAGATCTTTATAAAGCTTAATATCCGCTAGGCCTTTTACCGAATTAGGATAGACCCTAGATCTATAGATCTTACTACCTTCCGGACCTATTACGGATTATATAGATATAAAGTACTTCCTTTTGGACTAACTAACGGACCGGCTACGTACCAGCGATATATAAACGATATACTCTTTAACTACCTTAATAACTTCTATACGGCCTACCTAGATAATATTATAATCTACTCTAAGAACAAATTGGAACACAAAGAGTATATCTATAAGGTCCTATAACGGCTCCGCAAGGCTGGCCTCTAGGCTAATATTAGGAAATTGGAATTTGGTATTAAGCGTATAAAGTACCTAGGATTTATTGTTAGTATAAACGGAATTAAGGCAGACCTAGAAAAGACAGCCATAATTAACTAATAGGTTCCCCTAAGGACCGTAAAGAGGGTATAGTCCTTTTTAGGTTTCTATAACTTCTACTAACGCTTTATTAGGAACTATAGTAGGATTGCTTAGCCCCTTAGCCGCCTAACCTAAAAGGACCAGCCCTTCCACTTTAACACCGTATATAGGCAGGCCTTTAATAAGCTTAAGAAACGACTGGTCTCTACTCCCCTACTTACCCACTTTGACCTAGAACGGCCCTCTATACTAGAAACTAATGCCTTAGACGGCGTAATAGCTAGCATTTATTCCCAGAAGCAACCTAACGGAGAATGGCACCCTATTGTATACTATTTGAAGACTATAGTAGATGTAGAGCTAAACTACCACATCTATAATAAAGAAATGCTAGCTATTATCTCTAGCTTCCAGCACTGGCGTATATAGCTAGAAGGAACCCCTAAGCCTATCTAGGTAGTCTCCAATTATAAGGCCTTAAAATATTTTATAATAACAAAGGCCCTTACGGCCCGGTAGGCACGCTAGGCGGATATCCTATCCTAGTTTAACTTCCTAATTATATACTAGCTAGGCGCCATAAATTATACAGACGCCCTTATAAGGCGTGGACAGGACCTAGATAACTAAATAGCTATAAAGATCTTATTACGGACCTAGACGTTATTACAACTAGAGCACCTTAACCCCTAGATATAGGCAGAGCTAAATACAGGCTCTTTAGACGCTAAGATATATCCTATTAACTCCACAGAACTTAACCTTATTAATAAACTGCTGTAGGCAAACCGAACGGCCCTCTCTTTATAGGAGTACCGTAAAAAGGCAAAGAACATTGCTAGTCCATGGTCCCTTGAAAACGGACTACTTAAGCACTAGAAACGGCTAGTAGTAGCTAAGGAACAGAACTTATAGACCCGGCTTATTGCCAAAGCTTATACCTAGGTCTCTACGGCCTACCCTAGAAAGAATAAGACCCGCAAAATTATTAGTAACTGATACTACTGGCCCGGAATGGTTATGGATATTGACCGCTATATACGGAACTGTAATAACTGCTATAGGTCTATAATTCTATGGGATAAGACCCTAGGACTATTAAAGCCACTCCTAATACCAGAACGCCCCTAGCAGTATATCTTTATAGACTTTTATAAGTTGCCTATAGACCATGATGGATATAATATGGTAATAATCCTAGTTAACCGCTTCGGCAAGTGCCTGTTCTTAATCCCCTATTATAAGGATATTGATGCCAAGGAGGTAGCCTAACTATACATCTATTATATCTACTAAATTTACAGACCACTAGATACCATTGTATATAATTATAGGCCGTAGTTTATATTGGCCTTCTAGAATAAGTTTACTTAGATTCTTAGCATTAAGCTAAAGCTTTCCATAGTATACTACTCCTAAACAGACAGTTAGACAGAGATTATAAATTAATACTTAGACTAGAGGCTTTGGCCCTTTATTAACTACTTCTAGGATAACTAGGGCGAACTGCTACCCCTAATAGACTACGCCTAGGCAACCCTACCCTATAACTCTACGGGATTTACACCTATTTGGCTGGAAATGGGATACTTACCCTATATAAGCTTTGACTGGAAAAGACCGGAGGGGCTACAGACTGTACGCAAAAAACTGTCTTATAAGGAAGCCTAGCAATACGCTAAACGCTTAGAAGAAGCCTAAATAGTAGCCCATGTAAATCTAGAAAAGGCCTAAAGATTAATAGAATAGTAGGTAAATAAGTACAGGCGTAAGCCTAACTTTACCATAGATGATAGGGTCTAGGTTATAATAAAGAACTAAAAGATAGAACGGCCTAGCCGCAAGCTAGACTATAAAATAGTAGAACTATATAAGATCCTTAATAAAGAAGGCAACTTATATAAGGTTAAGCTCCTAGACTTAATTAAAGTCTACCCTATCTTTTTGCTGAATAAGCTATAAAAGGCTATAAATAACCTACTACCTAGATAAAAGAATAAGCCTCCCCTGCCAATTTAAGTTAATGGCGATAATAAATGGGAAGTTAACAAAATACTAGCCTATAAACTAGTATAAGGAACGCTACAATACTATGTCTAATAGAAAGGCTACAATTTAGACCCAACCTGGTACTCTGCCTGGAACTTTATAGGCTACCCCTAGAGGCTTAAAGAATTCTATAACTAATACCCTAACAAACCCGGACCCCCAAAGTACCTTAATAAGTAGATGGAGTGCTAGCATAGTGAAGATAATAGGCTGCCTATTAAGTATAAAGATAAGAATACCCCACAAACATAATACGGACATACAAAGCCTAAGGGCAGGCTTTTTTGGAGGGGGGGGTAATGTTACGGCGCTGGTGGAAAACGGTGGATCTTGGCAGACGTGGATTATAGTAGACGCGAGTTACGTGACTTAAGGACCACATAAAATATCAAGCGGCGCTGCTATTCTTCTCCTTCCTTTCTCTAGCTTTGGATCCTCGTTTATAGATAATCCAATTATATAGGCTTGCGCGACCCTCTTGCCGTGCTCGTGCCTCAATTAACTAAGTCGCTAACAAAATTAATACAATAGGACCCACAATTAAACGGATTTAGTTAATTAATATATATAACTTCACTAATTAAATAAAGTAGTTAACGGAACTATTATAAAGTAAATTAATATACGCTTAAATAGTATAGAAATGGTATATAAATAAAGGATAAGCTCCTATATAGGACTTTAAGGAAGGTAATATAGTTTACCTAAATATATAAAACCTATAGACTTAATGGCCCTTAAAAAAACTTAATTAGAAGTTTATAGGCCTATACTAAATTAAAAAAAACTAAACCTATACACCTATAAGCTTAAACTATTAACTAAAATAAAAATACACCTAATATTTTATGTAAGCTTATTATAACCTTTAAAAGATAATCCTATAACTTATAAAGTGCCGCTACTATCTTCTATAATTATTAATAACGGTAATAGTTCTTACTTTATTAACTTTATTAATAATATATAATAGAAAGCATAATCTAAACAATTTAAACTTTTTATTAAGTAGAAAGGATATAAAATATAAACTTAGGAAACTTATAATTAGATTAAGGCTAATACGCCTTCCTTAGTAAAAGAATTCTATAAGGACTATCCTTTATAGCTTACTTTGGCTAAATAGATATAATATAGAAATAAATAACTACTACCTAATATAAATATATAAAATATAATAGTAGGAAACTTAAAATTAAAAAGAACTTAAAATATATTATAACGCTTATAGCGCAATAAGTTATAAATTCTTAACTAAATTAAATTATTTTAAACTTTTAGCTAAAGGGGGGGTACTATAATAGGACTAGCCCAGTTACAGTAGGAATATCTTAGTAAAATACTTAATAGATAACTATCTAAAACTATTTATAACTATTTAAACCCATTTAAAACCATTTAAAACCATTTACAACTATCTGCAACTATCTATAATTATCTACTATAATCCACCGTATTTTACTAGCGCCGTAATACTAAAGTATATTAAAGACTATTAAAGACCGCATATATATATATATATATACTAACCACCAAGACCCTAACTGTTTAATTATATAATTATCTTATTATTCCTTTCTCTTTTTTATATAACATTTTATTCTTTATAAGAGCTATATATTCTTAGATTTAGATAGAATATATATTATTCCTTTAAATCTTCCCTAAAGCCTCTTCGCGCCCTTATAGTAGCTGCTCCTCTTAGGTCCCCCTTAGGTAACTTATTCTTTAATAATCCTTCTTTATTAATACTACCTAACACCTTTTCTTTTAATACTCCTATACCTTTCCTATAGCGTTCTTTAAATTATCTAGTAGTTCCTAAGTAGTCTTATTATAGCCTATCTACTTAACCTTATACTATATTTTGTTATCAATATCCTTATAACTAATAATTTTTAAAACCTCCTATTTGTCTTCCTCTTGGCCTCTATATATATTTGCCTTATAAACTAGTAGCTTAATATTCCTATATACTGGCTCTAGTATTACAATATACTAAATAGGGTAGATTTTTATTTTCTCCGGTAAGTCTAGTCTATATATAATTTCTAAAATCTCTACTATAACTATAAATAGTCCTAGTCTAATATAGTCCAACTTCTTGCTTAGTTATTAACTTTTAAAATTTTTATATAGTAGCTATACTTTATCTCCCTCCTTAAGATCTAGTCCCTTAAATCTCTTAGTATTATAGTACTTTTTCATCCTTACTTATACCAACTTTACTATTTCCTTAAGGTAATTATAAAGATTTATTAAGTTCTCTATTCTCTCTTTAGCTATACTACTTATTTTCTTTACTTATTATAGTAACAATAATATTCTTGGCTTGTATCTATAGTTTACCTTAAAAGGTAATATACCTATCCCTTCCTATAGTGTCGCGTTATATATAAACTGTATAACTAGTAATAACAATACCTAATTATTCTATGCGTAATTAATATAATGCCTTAAGTACTGCTCTAACATTTAGTTTAGTCTTTTTATTTATCTATCCGTTTATAGGTAATATGCTATTAACATTACTGCTTAAACCCCTTATTTAGCTAAGAAAACCTCTATAAGGGCGTAAAGAGGCTTTAGGGAAGATTTAAAGAAACAATATAAATTCTATCTAAATCTATAGGTATATAGCTCTTGCAGAGTACAAGACGTTATATAAAGAAGAGAAAGGAATATAGAAAACTTATAACTAAATATTTAGGGTCGATAGAACTTTTGGAGCTCTTGCTGCACCCGGCCTAAAAAGACCAAACCAACTAAAAGAACCCTGAAAAACACCCTGATAATCCCCTGAGATGCATGCATTATAGGGGAGGCACAGGTGGAACGACGGTGGTACGTAGTTGCGCGCGACCGCTAGACCTATACCTAACAATGGCCCCCCACAACAACAATAAGGACGGGCGAATACTATACTAGAAAGTGGAAATACCCTGATTAAGAAGGCATCTGATAAAATACAAAGCCTTTTAGACGCGTCTAGTATCTGGAACTGTGGGGGAGTATCTGTTAGCTATTATGAACTAATGCAGCTAGCAGAATGGCTCTAGTCTAGCGAACCTTAGGCGCCCCTCTAGCAAACCCTTGATTAAATTCTCTAATAGCTAAATAAAATTAAAGATAAATAAAACCCCCCTTTATAGGCGAACCGCACCTGGGCCGCCGTAGCTGTGCTCCTATAGCATAGGGAACCTACCCCCCTAAAGACAATAACTGGGTATACAATCACAATATAACTAAATATAGAAAAGGCAGAGGAACTTAGGGGACAATCAGAAACAGAAGTTCTTATGGAGATTCGCAAGGAGGTCCACGACGCCGTCACAGTCCGACACCTTAGGAGTGGAGACATTAGAGTTACCCTAAAGGACTAATAGGCAAAGGAACGGGCCGTAAGGGCAGGGGACAGGCTAGGAGAGCGTATTAGCATAAAAGTGCTTTGTGAAGATCACCTAGTTAAAGTCCTGTTGGTTCCTATAAGCCTTAGGGTAGAAAGGGGACGCCAGGCGGACAATACAGCAACTATATAGGAGATAGTAAAATAAACGGAACGCCTTATACTAGGACTTGTAATTACCCGGATCTAATAGCTTTGACAGGAAAATACAAACTAAGCATATAATGAGAACAATAAGAGGATATAAGGGGCGCCAGAGACTCGCCAGGGAAATGACAGATGAATGTATGGCTCCCTTATTGTCAGCGTATATACACTAGGAATGCAAAAACTTCTTATCCAAAAAGGAATAATTATAAATGGCCTTATATACAATATAAGGCTCTACAACCACAGACTACGCCTGGAATGATGTTATTGCTGCGCATAATAGGGACACACCCAATCCATATACGCAGCACAGGTGTGCTGCGGCTACTGTGCAGGCCCCCATGATATAAGACAATGTATAAATTAAGACCAAATAAAATGCGCGAACTGTTACCAAAGCACATATAAGGCGTGGGAGAGAGAAGGCTGCATTGAATATAGGAGATGGAAGGAAAGGGCTTAACAGCTGCGGGAACAACTGCACGCTAGGTTATACGAATGGAAACAACAGGCGATAAGCTAGGGGGACGTAGGTGTCTTCCTAGCGTTTCCTACCTTTAATACTGGGGGGCTAAGCCAGCTATCCTAAGCCTTAACGGGCCAAAAGTAACGCTGCGTGATATTACCAGACCGAACAGGAATATAAGGGACACATGGGACACAAGGGAGAGGACGCCCAGTAGGAAGACCCCTATGGATGGCTACGGCAAGTTCAAGGCCGGGATAATTAAGAATTAGATTTAACGCGGTAAATATAATACACGCAGCTGGCTTACAAGGGGCATATAGCCAACCGGCGAGAACGGGGGAAGAACCGGAGGCAATAACAGACTCAGATTTAGAAAGGCTAGTAGGAACATAAGATACAGGAATGGAAAGCTCCATACAAAATGAGTAGTGGCCAGGGAGCAAATATAGGAGATGGAAGTTCTGAACATTTCAGAGAAAGTGGAAACGGAAGAAGTGAGGAGTGAAGGAGAGGCGAAGGACCCCCGCCGGGGGTCCGCTACTTGACCATTATACAGTATAACTGTGGCAATACGAACCACTGTCTAGTAAGGCCCCTACTAGACAGTCTAGACCTAGAGAAACACCATATTCTTGCCATATAAGAGCCGTATTACAATACCTATATATAATTGATATACTGCCCCCGAGGATTCCAGCTCCTGTATGAACTAAAAGCAGCTACACGCGTATGCTTTATGATTAGCAAAAATATCAGCCTTGCCTTATGGTTATGGCAGGCAGTTAACCCAGATATTGCAGTTATAACTATCCAGATATATAGGGGACTAGTACAAATTATTAATGTCTATAACCCTAGGGTCGAAGGGGTAGCATAGACAGAGAACATTATATCTGTAATAAGCTTGCTAGAAACTGAATACGCGGAGTCTATTTTACTAGGAGATATGAACCTCCACCACCTACGGTGGGGGGGCATCCATGTTGCTGCCGATTGACAGGCAGAGTGCCTACTAAGAGCTATAGACAATGGGGGCCTTAAGCTAGCTACCCCCCTAGGTGCAATTATATGGCAATGGGGCACCGCCAAAAGTACAATTGACCTTATGATTATGGACGAAAACCTATACCAGAGACTCGAAAGGTGCTCCCCTAAAGAAGAATGGGCACTTACCTTAGACTATATCCCTATCTAGATACAACTAGATCTGGACATTAAGGCGCAACTAAATGGTAAAAGATACGTAATAAGGAAGCTTAATGTAGATAGCTTCCTTAATATAATTGAACAACAACTCTAAGACTTAGAAGAAATCCACCTAATACCAAATGAGCGAGGCTTATTGGCTACCCCTAAGGAAATTGATTAAAGACTAGAAAGGATCCAGGCAGCAATTAAAAGTGGGCTGAAAGAGCACTGCCCGGTTTTAAAACTAGGCCCTTACGCGCGACACGCATGGTCCGCACAGTGCGCGGCCCTTGTAGCCGGCCAACGACGAGCAAGGAGGAAATATATAAGCAGCCATGATTCTGAGGACGAGAGACGATATAAAGATATAAGAAACCAGCTAAAGAATACCCTAAGAAAAGAAGCAAGGAATAACTGGAGACGGTTTATAAACGAATACACTACTAACCCGAGTCTCCCCTATAATAAGGGCCTTTGGACCATAGCGAAATGGGTAAAGAAAAAGGCGGGACGCCTAGTAGAAGATCTATACCTACCACCCCTACGAAGAGCAGGCGAACTATAGGCCACAAGCAATAATAACAAGAAGGCAAAGATCCTTATAGAAAGATTTTTCCCTTAACCGGCTCCAGTAGACCTTAGCGACATCACTGGTGAAACACCGGTGACTTGCCTGAGGGTCGACAGCGATATGACAACTGAAGAAATGGCTAGAACTATTAGCCGCCTCTTAAATAACACAGTACTAGGACTAGATGGGATCCTAAACGAAGCCCTAAAGACCTGTGGACCACTTATAGTACCTTGGCTTGTAGACGTAGCCAGAGCATGCTTTGTAATAGGCTACTACCCGCGACTCGGAAGATCTATGACGACGGTTGTCTTATGAAAAGAAGGCAAAGCAGACTACTTAATCCCAGGAAGCTACTGCCCTATTGCCTTAGAAAACACCCTAAGCAAGATCTTAGAAAAGGTTATAGCGGACTGCATAGTAGACATGGCAGAGGAACACGCCCTACTACCATAAAGCCAAATGGGGGCAAGAAAGAATCGCTTAACGCTATTAGCACTTATACTACTCGCTGCCACCATTAAAACTGTATGGGCTATGCGAAAGGACTTTGT
>Ga0307507_10002674_pt1 | contig 36706 bp, 33 predicted proteins | sample 7_EM_MG_FD_207223 | JGI IMG/M metagenome (GOLD analysis project Ga0307507, IMG submission 207223) | Populus trichocarpa ectomycorrhiza microbial communities from riparian zone in the Pacific Northwest, United States - 7_EM | ecosystem: Host-associated > Plants > Roots > Unclassified | place...
TAGTTAGTATGGTTAGAACATGTAGCCCGCGAACACTCAGACGCGGAATATAAATATCGAAGTGCCTCCCTCGCTTAAACAGAATCATCAAGCACCGGAGAAGAGATCTTATCAATATAATAAGTTTTACGATTATTATTTTCTCATTATCTTACACTACGCGAGTAACTTAGTTACATTTTACTACGAGCCTTCCTAGACAAGATTCTCCATCTAGGACACGCCCAGAATCAGGCCTAGTCCGGTATCATAAGTCCACTTACCGGCTACCCCTAACAGAGGGAAGGAAAGAGGTTTGAGGGAGGGGGGATACCGTTTGACCCGGTGGGATTGAGGGGGAAGAGAACGGTGGTGGGGCTGAAGGTGAATGGAGTGTTGTGGGAGGTGGGAGTTGAGGGGTTATTGGCTGCATTGGAAGAGGAGGGATATGTGATAAGTGAGGGGGCGAGGTGGTTGGTGGACGAGGAAGAGGTGGTCAGGCGGAAAGGTCTTGGCAAAACATCGTCCACTGTGGTGGTGTTTTTGCGTGGGGCTTCGGAGGCGGCCGGTCTATTGAGACACGGTCTGTGGCTGGGTGGCAGGTGGCACTCGGTTAGGAGGTTTGAGGTGGTGCAGCCGGTAAGGAAGAAGACGGGTTGGGTGTGGATGAGGGAGTGGATGGAGAAGGAGGGTCGGGTGAGAACGGAAGGGGGTAGGAGGGACCAGGAGAGGATGGAGGAGATCTCCGGTCATTTAAGAGAGTTGAGGATGAGAGCCGAGAAAGTGGAAGACGGGGAGAAGAGGAAGAAGTTTGAGGGTTTTGGGGGTATGAGTATGGGTGATTTTGGTAGTTTTGGGGGGTTTAAGGAGGAAGGAAAGATAAAGCCGGTCGCGGGACTGGTTTTGAGGAGGGATAGGAAGGCAGACGAAGTTGAGAAGGAAAGGGAGAAAGAGAAGGAGTTCGAGTCGGAGGCGGGGGCGTTTTTCGGGGATGGTAGTAGTGGGGCTTTTGGGGTTAAGGCGGGGCCACCCATTGCAAGTGGCTCAACCGTTTCCCCTGAGGCGAAGAAGTTTGAGGTGGAGAGAGCGTGGCAAATGGAATTTGGGTATAGGCCGTAAAGGGGTTTGGGGTAGTAGGTGGAGGGAAGGGCGGACAGAGGCAAACATCCTGTTTGGGTATAAAAAGCCTATAGTGTATTAGATAGCTGGTAGTTAGCTAATAAATGCCGAAAAGTTTAAAAAAAAAGAAAAAAAAGAAAAAAAAAGTTTTCGTAATCTACTACAACAAACAACTATTAGAATGTCTCAGCGAAAGTCTACGAGTTTTTCGGCTGCCAAGGTTGCCAATTTTGGAGTTGTCATGGCGGAGATGGTTGCGGAGATGAGGGTTAAGGATTTGGAGATAAAGAGGCTCCGACACCATGTTTCGGTGCTTTCCAAGAGGAATCATCGGCTGGTGGAGGAGGGCAAGAGTAGGGCGGCATCATCCATTGCAAGTGATGCTTCCCTTAGGCGCGAGGATGAGGAGGTAGTTGAGGATGAGGAAGAGGGGGAAGATGTTAGAATTAGGGTTGAAGGAATGGTGGTAGGAGAGGAGGCAAGGAGGTTGGCGCATGGAGCCGGAGTTCCGGATCCATGGTGTAAGAGGGGGGCGAAGGAGTTTTGGTCTGCATGCCAAGAGAGGGAGAGGTACGCAGGCCAAACAAAGTGGAAGGTGGCTGAGTTGAATGTGGCGGACATTGAGGTAGCGGACCGGGTGGTGGCTAAGAGTGTGGCTGTGGTAGAGGAGGCGCAGGTGTCCAAGCTGGTGGTTAGGATGCCTAGCGTAGAGGTAGTTGAAGAAGGGAAAAAGAAGAGGAGGGTTGGAGAGATGACGGAGGCTGAGGAGGAAGCGAAGTTGGTGAGAGGGAGTTTGATTGCGCCGTTAGGCCCGAGGGCTGTTTGCGGGGGATTGATGAGGGTTGTGGGTAGGGAGTCGGTGTTTAGGGATGCTGACCCGAGGTTAGTTGCCGGTGGTGGCCCTTCGTCTTCTGCTACTGTTGGGTTATCCCGGCGGCCGGATGCCAGGCGCCAAAGTCCTGGGGAGGATGAGGGTTATCAGCTGAGGCCGAGGGTTGGTGGTTACGGGTATAGGGGTAGGGGTTATGTGTATCGGGGAAGGGGAGTTTAAATTGTTTTTCCTCGCGGTTGTGGTAGTAGCGACACATTATCTGTTGTTATTCCTGTGGGCGCGAGAGGGGTTGATGATTTTGGTTTGTTTTATTTTGTTTTTGGAGATTTTGTTTTGTTGATTTTGGGGCCTTTTGTTCGTGCGCACCCATGCCGGGGAGGTCTGTATAACCGAGCCGCTAGAATGGTGAGGGGGCTGGATCCGGGTGTTGGTTAGGTGTGCGGGCTGGTCCAAGAGGTTAGGGGATTGGAGGGTAGACATCCTAATGGATATAGAAAACCCGTAGTGTGTTAGATAGCTGGTAGTTAGCTAATAAATGCCGAAAAAAGTTTAAAATAAAAAAAAAAAAGAAGTTTTCGTACATCCTCTGTCTCTCTTACACCTCCAGTGAAAGAAATAACAACAACAGTGACACGTCACATTTCGAGTTTTGACCTATAGGATCCTTGGATTTTATCTCGAGATATTTTCAAGTTTTTATTTACCTTTGTCTTGTACCAAGGTATTTCCATCGATTTTAGTGATTGTTTTATCACTTTCATCTACTTTTATCTTTACTTTTGCTTTCTATTACAAGAAACAACGGTTAGAATGTCTCAGCGAAAGTCTACGAGATTTTTGGGGGCCAAGGTTGCCAATTTTGAAGTTGTCATGGTGGAGATGGTTGCGGAGATGGGAGATTTGAGGAAGAAGATAAAGAGGCTCCGACACCATGTTTCGGTGCTTTCCAAGAGGAATTATCGGCTGGTGGAGGATGGTAAGAGAGGGGCGGCATCATCCATCGCAAGTAATGCTTCCCTGAGTAGCGAGGATGAGGAGATGGTGGAGGATAGTGAGGAGAGGGAGGATGTTAGGATTAGGGTTGAGAGTACGGTGGTAGGAGAGGAGGCTAGGAGGTTGGCTCATGGGGCCGATGTTCCGGACCCATGGTGTAGAAGAGGAGCGGAGGAATTCGTCGCTGAGTGCCAAGATAGGGATAGGTACCTGGGACGAACGAAGTGGAAGGTGGCTGGATTGAGTGTGGCGGACATTGAGGTGGCGGACAGGGTGGTGGCTGAGAGTGTGGCTGTGGTTGAGGAGGCGCAGGTGTCCAGGCCAGTGGTTAGGACATCAGCAAAATGTAAAAACCACTCCGGGTCCACCAAGGGGGGTTATGGTCCCCCTGGTCCTCCTGGTCCACCCTGATCCACCCTGATCCACATTTTCAGTAAAATATCCAAAAGTCTGGATCAGAGCGGATCAGAGTGGACCAGGTGGACCACGAGGACCACGACCCCCCTTGGTGGACCAGGAGCGTTCAGGACCACCTTGGACCACGCTCTGACATTTTCCTGATGGATGCCTAGCGTAGATGTGGTTGAGGAGGGAAAGAAGAAGAGGAGGATGGGGGACATGACGGAGGTTGAGGAGGAAACGAGGTTGGTGAGAGGGAGTTTGATTGCGCCGTTAGGCCCGAGGGCTGTTTGCGGTGGATTAATGAGGGTAGTAGGGAGGGAGTCAGTGTTTAAGGATGCTGACCCGAGGTTAGTTGCCGGTGGTGGCTCTTCCTCTTCTGCTGCTGTTGGGTTATCCCGGCGGCCGGATGCCAGACGCCAAAGTTCTGGAGAGGGTGGGGGTTATCAGCTGAGGCCAAGGGTTGGTGGATACGAGTATCGGGGTAGGGGCAGAGTGTTTCGGGGAAGAGGAGTTTAAATTGTTTTCCTCGCGGTTGTGGTAGTTTTGACACATTATCTGTTGGAATTACTGGGCGCGAGAGGGGTTCTTTTTCTTTTTTTTTATGTTTTGTTTTTTTTGTGTTTTGGAGATTTTGTTTGTTTGATTTTGGGACTTCTAGGTTCATGCGCACCCATACCGGGGAGGTCTATATAACTGAGCCGCTAGAATGGTTAGGGGGCTGGATCCGGGTGTTGGTTAGGTGTGCGGGCTGGTCCGTGAGGTTAGGGGGTAGGAGGGTAAACATCCAGTTTGGATATACAAAACCCGTAGTGTATTAGATAGCTGGTAGCTAGCTAATAAATGCCGAAAAGTTTAAAAAAAAAAAATAAAAAAAAAAAAAAAGAAAAAGAAGGTTTTCGTACATCCTCCGTCTCCATTACAACCTCAGTGTTTGAAATTCAACCTTGTCGCACAAGCCTACGATAGTGCTCCCGACCTATTAAACGTCACCGTCATTAGGTGTCACATTTTTAAGCCATAATCGGCGCTATGGACCCCATGATTGAAAGTCTCAAGAGGGAAGTTGCCATCCTGAGAGAGAAGCTAAATTATACAGAGAAGAAGTTGGAGATCAAAGAGGCTCAACTTCATACATTCGTTCGGAATTCTACCCCTTTTAGGCAGAAAAAGATGGAAACAGTTTTAGAAAAAAGACCGGAAACGCCTAAGTCGATGAAGAGAGAAAGACCGTCAACCACTTTTGGAGCGAGGGATGGGAAAAAATTTGAGGGAGGGGGGATACCGTTTGACCCGGTAGGATTGAGGGGGAAGAGGACGGTGGTGGGGCTGAAGGTGAACGGGGTGTTGTGGGAGGTGGGAGTTGAAGGATTACTGGCTGCATTGGAAGAGGAGAGTTATGTGATTTGTGAGGGGGCAAGGTGGTTGGTGAACGAGGAAGAGGTGGTTAGAAGGAAAGGTCTTGGCAAGATGTTATCCACTGTGGTGGTGTTTTTGCGTGGAGCTTCGCAAGTGGCTGGGTTGTTGAGGCGTAGGTTGTGGCTGGGTGGAAGGTTGCACTCGGTCAAAAGGTTTGAGGCAGTGCAGCCGGTGAGGAAGAAGTCTGGGTGGGTGTGGATGAGGGAGTGGATGGAGAAGGAGGGATCGGTCAGGGAAGAAAGGGGCAGGAAGGCTCCTATGGATATAGAGAGTATCAGCGAGCAATTAAAGGTGTTAAGGAAGAGTGCCAAGAAAATGGAAGACGAGGAAAAGAGGAGGAAGCACGAGGGTTTTGAGGAGAAGCGACCTGTGAAGCCGGTCGAGGGGTTGGTGTTAAAGAAGGATAAGGTGAAGTTCACAGAGACGGAGGAAAAGGCGAGGGCGTTTTTCCGGGGTGGTGGTAGTACTTTCGGGGGTAAGGCGGAGCCACCCATTACAAGTGGCTCAACCTTTCCCACGGGGGTGGGGACAAAGTTTAAGGACGATGTGTGGCAGATGGAATTTGGGTATAGGCCGTAGAAGGGGTTTGGGGTAGTAGGTGGGGGATAGGGGGCCGACATCCTGTATGGATATAGAAAGCCCGTAGTGGGTTGTTTTAGCTAGTTTCAATTAGTTGAATATATTCCGAAAAGTTTATTAAAAAAAAAAAAAAAGTTTTTTACACAGTTAATTTAGTTTAGCCCGCAAAATAATCTCTGTCTTGTACTTGTACGAAAACATTCCCAAAGTTGACATCTATATCAATATTCTTAGCCTAGAAGAAATCAAAGCAAAAAGAAAGGAAACAAACAAACACTCCAGGACAAGACGGCATCGTATGTAATGAACACAGTAACTTTCATGCAAAAACTTTGCTCAAGAAATATCTTTGGCATATACCATACTGGTACAAGTGCCAGGAACAAAGTTTCCGAACAGTTAATTTAGGTTAACCCGCAAAATAAACCCTGTCCCATACAAAATCGTCTTTTTTTTTCTTTTTTTTTATCAAACTTTTCGGTATATTATCGAGCCTACTACCTGCTAAACTAATATACTCTAGGGGCTTTCCATAGCGTTTAGTCTGTCTGCCCTAACTATCCCGCCTATCCTTCATCCAACCCATGCACTCAGACCCGCCTTTCTCTCTAGGGTACAAATCAACCAGATCCCCTCTTATCCCGACCAATAGTCGAAACCTAGTTAGAACAAAAAAGAAATACCCATACCTAAAACCTCCGTGTACACTAGATATGTCACCCGGTCCCAGTCATGTAACCTAAAGTTACTCGCGTAAAAACAAAACAAATAAAACTCCACCCTTTCGCCCCCCAAGGTACAAACAGAATAACCCCTGGTAACTCCTTAATCTCCTCAGGATCCCTCCCTCTATGGCACTGATAAAATTGGCCGGTTTAACTAATTGGGTGTCTGTAATATCGGGTCGCGTGAGACCCTTCGTCACTTCGTCTCAAGCACAAAAGAAACATGTGTTTGGCATACCAAGAATGCCAACCCATAAGGCTCACGCACAGACCCCTGCGTACCAATTAGTCAAGTACAACTACAAGAGATACATCTCGGTCTAGCTTAAGATGATAGTCACGTGCCTCCGACTATAAGGTCACGTGTTCGATTCACAGCCGCGTCATAGTTATTATTAGTTAAAATATAATTATGCGACAAGTTATAAATGACGGTAATAATAGCGCAAAGGCATCTTAGAGATTTAAGTGTGCGTTCCCGTTTTAGGATGCCCATAGGGTAGGAATAAAGAGTTCCCCAAGATGAGGACGGAATCAGAATAAACACTTAAGTAAAATATCGTATGAGAAATACCAAAAGACACATTGCGGAGACCTCCGGGCCCACTCAGAACCAGTCAGTACGAAAAAGATAAGTGCGCGCAAACTGCTATTGAAGAGATTGCTACGACAGAGCAAGTTCGGAAACCTGATGCGCAGAGAGTAACAGACTCTCGCGCATTGAATGGTCTGACGCCTTTGAAGTTGGCCGCTTCATATACGGTTCGGTGGAGAGATATTAATACGTTGGCATTAGTCGGCTACGTGTTCTCTAGACTGACCTATTATCCGCGGGACTAACACACCCTCACGATAATATGGTAGTCTACGTCTTCATAATGTGAGCATGAATTCGAACAGTTGTCAGGGTCAAGAGATGTTCGCACTTAGGAGTTCAGAGAACTTAGTTCGGTCGATACTTAGTTAGTATGGTTAGAACATGTAGCCCGCGAACACTCAGATGCGGAATATAAATATCAAAATGCCTCCCTCGCTTAAACAGAATCATCAAGCACCGGAGAAGAGATCTTATCAATATAATAAGTTTACAATTATTATTTCCTCACTTATCTTCACACAACGCGAGTAACTTAGTTACACTTTATCACGAGCCTTCCTAGACAAGATTCTCCATCCATAGAACCACCCGATCATAAGGCCTAGCTCGGTATTACAGGTCACCACGCCGGCTACCCCTAACAAGTTGTCAGGGTCAAGGGGTGTTCGCACTTACGAGTTTAGAGAACTTTGTTCGGTCGATACTTAGTTAGTATGGGTAAGACATGTAGCCCGCGAACACCCAGACGCGGAATATAAATATTGAATTGCCTCCCTCGCTTAAACATAATCAAGAAGCACTGGAGAAGAGATCTTATCAATATAATAAGTTCACAATTATTATTTCCTCATTATCTTTATACTACGCGTGTACCTTAGTTACACTTTATCACGAGCCTTCCTAGACAAGATTCTCCATCTATAGAACCACCCAATCATATGGCCTAGTTCGGTATTACAGGTCACCACACCGGCTACCCCTAACACTTTGATCTCCAACTTCTTCTCTGTATCATTTAGCTTCTCTCTCAGGACGGCAACTTCCCTCTTGAGACTTTCAATCGTAGGGTCCATAGCGCTGGTATAGCTTAAAAATGTGACACCTAATGACGGTGACGTGTAATAGGTTGGAAGCACTATCGTATGCTTGTGCGACAAGGTTAAATTTCAAACACTGAGGTTGTAACGGAGACGGAGCTTGTGCGAAAACTTTATCCCTGGCACTTGTAACTGAGAGCTTTTGTGACGCCGGTTACGGCACGTCCGGAAGTGCGATAATGATGTTGGAGGTTTGCGGTGGGGTCGCAGTTGGGAAGGCGTTTTATCCCTTGATCGAGGTACTGGTGCTTCACGACGCCAGAAGATGTTGGATCGAAGTGCAGGTATTTGAAAGCTGTTTGTGTAGTGCTGTAGTTGGCAGCCCCAGCACAAATGTCAGTGATCGAACTTTCACACAGTTAATTTAGGCTAATCCGCAAAATAATCCTTGTCCTGTGCGAAAACGTCTCCCCTGGCATTTGTACAATGATGTATATTGGAAGAGTCGTCATGTAGGTTCCGTTAACGGGGAGTTTACGCCTTTGATGATGCTACTCGTATATCTTGTGTGCTAGTGTTTTCTTAGGGTGTTACTGTATGAGCATCTTCAAGATCACAAGTCCAGGGTCCTATGGCCCTCCATCATTGTAGTATTTGCCCGGTTCTCTGGCATCGCATAAAATTCAGAAGTGGGGCGCACTGTGCGACCCGATTTCCGAGAAACATATTTAAAAGTCGAGTATTAGTAGTGGACCTCAGTTGGACTCGATTTGAGATCCTAAATCTCCGGAAATTACTATGGCCGACTTAGGCCACCAGAATCAACCCCTCCCCAACAAATCCGGTCATCTGTACACTCTAGTCCTAGAAATTTTTATTGTTGACAGAATTGTCCAGAGCAACAGATGCTACTCTTGTTTAGACTATGATACTTCGAAACTCATATGTGGATACTTTCACCCTAATCCTTCTATCACGATTAGTCACTCGACTGATTAGGGACTGTCAATCTTATAGACAGAATCTTTGAATTTTTTCATTTTCATTTTCAATGGCAATTGATCTTTTCGGCTCGAAAGCTACCCCCCTGATTAACTCGGTTCTAATTGTGCCGCACACTAGTGGGGTGCGGTATAGATAAAGGTTAATGATACAGTACCCCACACATCTAATTACACACCATAGAACAGACAAGGATGGCTTTGAGCAAAGGACTGGTAGGGCCCACCCCACAAAATTTACAAGGCCGCATCGTAAACATTGGCTTGCACGTACCCGATAGCGATATACAAGTTCCAGGCATCTAGAACCCGAACGTTTGAGTCCTAATTTTGTATGGGTGGTCAGATACGCACAGACAATTTGCGATACGGGATTTTTGTCCCTGGGTTTAGGCTCTATACCCCTAGCTTGTGCTAGGGTGTGAGCAAAGGTGGGGCGGACTATTGGAGGGTAAGGCACCGGCGGAGGGGGGGAAAGAATGACGACGTTGATGGTATTTCTATGGTCATGATATCTTTTATTTATAGTTATGGTATTGTGTTTCCATCTTCATACCCATACTCTAATTAAATGCTTGGCACATTGTATATGAAAACCTTTCCCCTGCTACTTGCGCACTGCAACTTAACATTGTTCCCCACTTTTTTAAGTCTGCTCACATTTAAATAATGAAGGGAAGAAGTGCCAGGTTGGGCCATGCAAGTAACTTGAATAAGGTTTCGCCTATGCTCGGAAAATAACCTCCATTTAGCTTATTGAACTTAGGTAACCTGATTTGGAATATCTGATGTCTTAAGGAATCACAAATTTGAATCCAGAAATGTCTCGCATCAAGTTATAATTATAGCTTATGCTCTTGCCGTTCAAATTTGAGGGGTAGCTTTTCTTCTTTCCCCACCTCTCTTGGGTCTTCTTGGTCGAGAAGGCTTCTTACTTTTATGTGTATTAGATTGACCATAGGTTGCAAGTGCTAGAGCGCCATGCCTAGTGCCAACCCAGGAGTTGATGCTCGAACGAACCTGTCTAACAATTGTTTAATGTGATAACGCGACAGCTCACGAAGTTCTAGGAGATGCGTGCTCCATTACTTTTCCAAGTACATGATAAGTTATGAGGATGCTTACATAGCAGACCGGAGCCTGTAACATGTATTGTATGATATATGAAGCACTCCCGGAAGACCACTTTTTCGTAACCTAACACTTGGGGCCACCTACGAGAGCAAGGCTTCCAAGGTGGGGAGAATGTCTCTCTGCACGGTATTTTTCCGGTTCTAGTCTCTCTTGACACCTTTTTGCCGCTGTTGAAGTTGCACTAGTGGATTTGTGTTCCCATCCAGCACTAGGCTTGGAAAGAGCAGCCTTTATCCCGGTGGATCTTTTGATTTTTCTTTGTGTGGGAGGTTTCCATGGAGTTAGATACGGACCATGTATTGCGAGATATGTGTCTGCGGAAAGCTTCCCAACTTTTTTACGCAAGGTTGCTGTGTTGCCTGTAACCAGGCCTACACAGGTAATATGCATGATTTGGATATATAGCCGCCCTGGTGCTTGCCTTACCCCTCGCATCTCAGAGCCCCCGCCGCTCGGTAGGAAGGGAGCGGCAAAAATGTAACCGCCTTCTCTTCTTATTTGGAACGCGAGTGATAATCAGTGCAAAATATTGGAGAAATGGTGTCTAACAATTGTTTGCGATCGCCGCAGGATAACCTAGGCGGCTAATTGCTTTGCCCTGTCGATGAGTTGGAGGATATGAATAGAAGGACGTGGTAGAGTTCTAGACGATACGAGTGCGAGCAGTATTATGTCGGAATTCTAGTGATAAGATGTTCCCAAAGGCAGGTCTGCGTGCCTAACGAAGATTATGAGAGAATAGTGCATGGCGAGGTGCATCGCTAACTAGAGTTTTATCTCGCTGGGTTCTTAGCGGGGCACTCTAATGGGGTGATTCGCAGCCGCGACCTTAATGCTTGTGTATAAGTACTATGCATTACTTGTAAGAGTTAATTGGGATGTGCTTGGTGGTTAGAGTGACATATCATGAGTGGCTTTGTCGGTCGAGTTTTTTTTTCCTTTGAAGAAAGGAAAACTCCTCATATTGACTCATGTGGGGAGTATAAGTCACTTGTTTCCTGCCCCTTATATTATCTCTATAGGCACTTGTTCGTGAAAATTGAACGCGACCAACCCCGGCAGGTTTTCCCAGGGGAGGCGTGGATATGTGGGGATTGTGATATGGTGGTAATGCATACTCGCATGAATAGAGGAATAAGGAAAGCCATGCCGTTTTATTGCCGCAAAAACCAGGGGAGATAGCTGGTGGTATCGCCATGCTAGGGGAGAAAAATTGGTCAAGAGTGATCGTACCTGGGCCATGGGAGCAATTGCCATTGAGCGCAGGTGGCTGTGGTTGTACGTGCGACGCTAATTGTCGCGGACAAGTGAAATAAAAGGGTAAAAATTGTATTTTTCTGCTGCTGATGTTTAAGCGTATTCTGCAATAAGGGATCGGGGTGTTCAATACTTTTATGCATGCGTGATATTTTTATACCTTTTAGGCCCTGCTTGGCACGCAAGAATAATGGCATTTTTCTAACTCTTATGGCATTTTTGTTGCAAATGAAATATTGCAATATAGCACCTTCTTGATTATAACTCAGCATATCGGCCTCCTACCGGATCTTTCTTTTTATTGCAATAGTCAGAATGGTGGCTACTATCTGGATATCAATCTTCCTGTACTGTGCCTTGGTCAAAGGGGCTTGAGTTTTAGCAAAAAGTAGGTTTTTAGGAAAAATGGTATTCTTTTATATGGTGGCGTGCGAAACAGGGTCTTATAAGTAAGTACCGTATCGTATGCATTAGTATTGGGGAATCTGAGTCTTGGCCCCCCTTCATGGGGAAATAATGGCCTAGCTTTAACTCTACATGTGCCTGGAGCAGGAGGGCCCTGATTGGGGTCGGGCTGTTCCGCCATATCAGTTCGGGCAGCACTTGGCGGCTATTTTTTTTCATCTATCGTAGAGATCGGACGGCGATCAGCGGAGGCGGGGATTTTCCGACTCCGAAGTTTTGGGGAGGTTAGCAACGGTGCTCTAAGGTCAACAATGGTCTTAGGATCTACGAAGCGAGAGGGGGGGATCTAAGAAGGGTGTTTCGGTACTAAATCATTCCGGAAAAGGTCTTTTCCTTGCTGTACAGTACAGCGCAGTACAGTACAGTACCAGCTTTTTGGCAGTTCCCTGGTTAAACCATTCAATTGCGGTAATAACTTTTAGCACAGTAGAAATCTTTGACGAACAGAGTTTTTAGTGGACTAATAATACTTATTGTTAATTATCATATTATTCTACGCTTTGATGTTTTTCCGGCGAGACCCGCTTCCTAAATTGGAAGGAGAGAGAACTTGTGAGATATGATCCAAGGGGGGTAAAAGAGTGATAAGGAGCGAGGATGTTGATGTTGGTTTTGGTCATTGCCAGCCACGAGTTAGGGTATCTGGGAATGTTGCGCTGAAGTTTCGATACGGTATTATGTTGATGGCTGCTTGTTTGAATTCATTGCAAGGGAGAGAAAAATCATCGTACGATACCCGAGCACCGGATAAACTAGCGAGAACCGGCAGACACTTTTAGGTTGAAATAAGAAGAGACTGAGATGAAACTTACAATTGCGTCGAGATAAGAGCCCTGAATAGCTCAGCCCCGACTATAAAGAGTTAGCTTATGGCGTCTTACCTGTATTGCGATTTCGAGAAAAAACTAGGATAGAAATCTTATTTGAACGCACTAGGGTCTGATAGTTCTCGCTACTTGTAGTCCATGCGGGGGCCACAATGAGTGTGAATCTTTAGTTAGCGTTGAACGAAGATGTCTTAGGATGCTCATAGCAAGCCGTAGAACCCTTAAACTGATGCGGTATATTACCGTATTAGAGAGCGGCGCATCGCTCTAAGACTAGTCTCTACCGTGCTTTGCTACCCTACTGACTTTAGCTGCCTTTGCACGCTAGGCTTGAACTTTGCTCAACATAGGTCCTCACTCGGCGTTCACTCCAACTGGACGGCTTGGCCGCTGCCATCCTCTACCCAGCTCCCTCAAGAAGAATAGTTTTTATGGCGGCGGCATACAACAAGCAAAAGGGGGAAGAAAAATGCTACCATATTATTATCATGGCTTGTGAATGCCCCCGGCAATGGGGCCGCGCGACACGAAGATGACGAAGCTATGATACGTGAAGAACAATTGCATGTTTCAATGGACCACCATCAAGGGGTTAGCGAGAAAGACACCAAGAGCCGACTGCACTCCTCGAGTACTGGGTGCACGAGAAGAGCCGCTCTGAGCGAGGATGCCGTGCAACCACCTCTCCCTCGCACCGAGAAATGCTTGACTCTCGCTCAGAAGGCCTAGGGAACATGCTAACGTTAGCATGAGGGGCGGGGAGGCTTTGTTCTCATAGGGTGGTGGGGTGCTTCCCGACCACCCGCGAGGAATCGGTTCCCGGTAACGTAGTTTTGATGCTTGATTCCTCCTCACCCAATGAGGGCTGGGATATGTAGTATCATAATTGGTTGGAATAATTATGCTTCATGCAGGTAAGCCCTGTCTGTGCTGTCCTGGTAAAGCGCGGCTGAGTAAAGACTGCACCACGTTTCTTTCCTCTCCTGTCTTATCCTGCCAATATCCTGGCTTGTCCAGCCCACGAAAAGAGAAAATCCCATCGACACGTTTTTCTTTTCTTTTCTCGTGCCAGTAATTGTCATGTTTTGTCACTGTCTTTGCTTTTGAATGTTCGGCACTATTCGGTCGACCGATCATTCAAAAGCGCCCTGGTCCGCATTCTCCTGCTCGGATTTGAAGTGAAGATCGCTTTACCATTCCAACCTCTCTCCGGAGTTGTGGGAGCTTTGTTGTTGGGGCCAACATTCGAAGGAGAAGAACCGAACTCGCCTAATGTCGATGTCGGCAACGATTACTGCATCCGCTCCGACGGAAACGTCTTTCCTAACCGGGGAGCGGATTCTGCTGATGGTGAGAGAGCTCTGCGACCGGCCCTCGTCTACGTACGATAGAGAGTTTGCTGACTTGGGGGAAAATTGTTAGAATAATATGAGCGCGATTCTCGCTGGCATATCCCTAATATTCTGTCTTGCTGTTCTCGTCGTTGTCGCTGTCCTATTCACCGATCCGCTTTCGAGGAAAGCTTTGGACCGTCTTTCTTTCCGGTTGCTAATATATGCCCTGATATCAAAGTAGGTTGTATTTGACTTTCTTGCATTCGTAGTAGGACTAATGCGCCTTCATTTGAAATAGCTGCATTTACAGTATTGGATACATTGTTTGCGTCAAAGTTGGCCCGGGGGTGAGTTCTGGCCCCTCCTGTTTTCAAAGCTCAATTTTATATTTTTTTATATTTTTTATATTTTTTATTTGTACGTTTTTTCTTTTTTCTCTAATTACTGATGCCCTTCTAGTTTTGGTGTAGTGAGTTGAGCCCAATTATTAGAAATAAGGTTTTGATGAGGATCGCACGCTGAGACAATTGCTATCTAGCTGCTGGAGTATGGCTGATTCAGTTCTGGCTCGGTAAGTGTTTCTGTGAGCTTTAATACGGGAAAAAGAAGAAAAAAACTTCTACTGATAGATTTCCACCAAATTAGGGGTAACAAATTGGTTAATTCTATGCATCGCCGTGAATCTGCAAATCGTCCTCGTCCACTCCTTGAACAGTTTGGTTTTGGAGAAATACTACATCATCGGAACGATATGTCTTAACCTCGCAATCACACTGCCCCCTCGTAAGCTGCCAGCTACCGACTTTCGCCGCCGCAGGGAGCTAACGGGCTGCTAGTGATTAAGGGGAAATTTGGCTGGGACCCGGTCATTCAGGTCTGCTGGTTAACCTCGAAAAATCCTCACGACCGCCTCGAATGGCAGATCAGCACGCAGCTTTTCTGGATTCTACTGGCTGTGGCAATCACCACAGTATCAGCGTTGATCACCATGGGGTACTTGCACAAGCACAGGGTAACTTATTTTATAGAGTTCGCCCCAGTCGTCATGGAAGGTCACTCATACATGGCTTTTAGTTCGTTTCGGAGAAAGCTCTGAAGGAAACGGAGGAGGATAAGAAATTGCGTCCTCAAACTCCAACGACTTCCCTTCCGAGATTAGATGCTCATGGGAAGCCGATGATGGATGACAAGATGCATATCCAGGGGAGGGCAACGAAGTTTGCTAGTCGGACGCTGTCTGCAACTAGTAGGTTTAGGAATGTTATTCTGAGGATATGTAAGCCTCTTCTCCAGTGAGGGCGGGGATTTTCCTGGTTTAGACTGATGGGACAAAACAGCGTTATATCCAATTGTCATGGTGGTTTTGAACCTTGTGATCACGATCGCGGATATCAGGATTAGTACCGCAAGTGGGATATATTCCCAACGGGATTATAATTTATGTAAGAGGCTGCCAGCACCAGCTCTAGTAAATCTATACTAACCCTCTTGTAGATGTCGTTTACTATGCTCTTTACGGTGGTGAGCGAGGATTCCACCAGCATACCCCACTATCAAAACTCCAACTGACTTATTAGCAATTTAGCCCGTGGAATTTTCTACGCAATGATAGCAATAGTCGATCCCTCCATCCTCCGCGCAATCCGAGTCTGGCACGGCTTGCACTCAACGAGCATGTCATCAGTATCCGACGACAACTACGACTTCACAGTAGGCGGCGGCATAATAAACGTCCAGACAGAAATAATCCGATTCGTAGAAGAACTAGGCATCTATGATGCAGAGAGAAAACCCAGTGCCTCGACACCACTGGCACCGCCGACGCCGGCCTATACGCGCCCAGGACAATTTGACGTCCCAGGGCGAAGGGTAGAAACAGATGTGGAGGACGGGTCGGGTCCGGCGTTTCCACCGCCGCTGCCGCAGCAGCAGCACGGGGATCAGGATGGACAAGTGGTGGAGGATGGAGGAAGAGGGGGATCTTCGCCGGAGGCTATAGAGGAGACGCGGCGGCGACAGAAACGGGCCTGCGCGGCTAGGCTGGCGGCAGAGAAACTTGTCAAGAGACAAATCTAGGCATGCTGGCCGTGTTGTACGATAATTCTACGACGTATTGTGATAGATAATGGGTCTCATAGTTTCCGAGCCATTAGTTTTCTTTTGTCATGTAGATTATGGAATGGGATTTTTTTTTTCCAAGGAATATACCCCCGGGAAAAACGTGTTCTTTGACAGTTTCTTTTCCGATATTTATCTTTTTTTTAACCCTCCTATCCGGTCGATACTGTTTAGTATAGACCGACTGAATTCTAGAACTTATTCGATACCGTCGCTGATCTCTCTCTTCATTATCTAGTGAACTAATTCCGGTTAAGGCTTAGTATTATACTTGGGTTTTTTCCTGCATACTCGATCATTTGCTATACCCGGCTAAGGGCAGAAAACAGTGCAAAAGCAATGTCCCACTTTCTAACAACCCCAGTTGCGACCTTTTTCCTCCCTTGCTTTTCCGTAGCGGGGACATCCTACCCACCAATTTATCCGTGCCTAAACAGCCCAGCGCAGCACGCAGTTGCGTGATGATAGTGGTATTATATAGATCCAAATCCCGGTAAGTACTCGAGCAGTGTACCGTACATTATGGGTATCCCATTAGGGGCCAAAGATGCTTAGATAACAGCGTGGCGAACCTTCGAAGCAGATTCGAGCTTGGTGGATGATTGATTGATGTACTGTAGAGGATCTATTGTATAGCCGACATTTAGGTTCAGTCCTATTTTAGTATTTACCCACGAGCGCTGTGCCATGGGGCATAAGGCTATGAGTTGAAGTGTGGTGGGAAGAAGGAAAGAAGGGTTGTACGTGTGGAAATCAGGGATTTGATTATTGGGCCGCAGGCTCGGCCATTGAGGGGCTTTGGAACCATTCTTGGGTAGGGTGATTAAACATTGGCTTTAGAACAAGAGTTCAATGGCATATCTGGCTAGGTAAGTAAGTGCTAATTAGAGCTTCATGAAAAATGAGGCGAGAGATTACATGGATGCCCAACGGTAGGAACCTAAAGCTAAGAATTATGGGGAGGAAATGCGATTGAGGCTAATGTGACGAAAATAAGGATGCTCGAAAGAAAGAAAAGGAAAAAAAAAAAAAGTATCTCCTGCAGTTTCGATAATGCCGAATTTCCCTACATCGTGCTAAAAAATGTAAACTATGATACGATAGCTTCACACTTTTCTAGAAATGCCGATCGAGTGATATCAAAAGCATTTCAGCTCAAATTATGGTACATATCCTTTTTTCCCTTCAACAGGAGTACTAAACCTAATAATATTGTGAGAATGATGCTACCGGTAGTTGTGAGGTAACTTAATGCACTTGTCGATATATCCTATGCTAACCAATATTAGGAGCCATGTGATATTACTACACCTCTATGAGGTCGAATCCGCCAATCAAAGATGTACGTCAATTTCGATAGTGTCTCTTTCGCACGAAGTAGGGTAATAGTATTAAGCAAGGTAATATGATGCAGGGGCAGTACAGGCGCCTGGAATATGCTTTCATGATTTTTAGTCCCACAACAATGACTATCCCCTGCAGTGTCTATAGTGCCGAATTCCAGACTAATCCCTAAGTTAGTGATTTACCCTCTTTAAAAAGAGTCAAACATTGCTTTCTACGGTTCCGCCAGCTCTTTGCTTTTGGCATTCAATCACTAGTTTTCTTTCTTTCTTATGGATTCATTCGGGTTACTTTTTATAACTGAAGAGCAAGCAATGCACTAGGATCGAGTGATGGCGAGTGAATAAAGAAGCCCACGTCAATACTTATCTTTGAACCAGCGAATTGAAAGCCCCCCTGTGGTCATACTGTATTACACACTACTAATTCTCCTCCCTGCGTACCGCCAAAACATACCATCCATGGACCCCTCGCCCCACCCATAATACTGGCTAAGAAGAAAATCGGAGGTATACATTTCCTAGGGCCCACGTTAGCGCTTCTAGGTATCATAGCAAGATAAATGAGGCCGTGAGGGAATCCTATGGTATATCTACCGCCAGAAAATCTTCGGAGCTCCAGATGTTCAGGTGAAGTAAATATGTTACACTCTGTGGTACAGATCATACAGTGCGAGTGGAGAGAACCCCGCAACCTCATGCTCGAGGCAGCTCGGCGTTAGATGATGGTTCATGGTTTACTGCGCTGATATAGTGCCAGGTCTGGGGGTTGTCATATCCAGATATCTCTCGATAGCAGATTGGCGGTATTTGGCACTTCAGTGTGGGAAGAAACTCTAGCACACTACTGCTCTCCAATAGAACCTAACTGATGGGTGTCAACCTCAATTGTCACAAGTAAACTTCAAAAGATCAGCGGGGAGTAAACGATTGTATAAATGCTACGTTTAATAACGGCCGACTATATAACCCACTAAGTACGTTACCCAGTTCCAATTAAACCCCCAGAAAACTCCCAAACACTACAAAGGCCTCATGAAATCCCATCAAGCATAAAAGTCTATATACAAGAATATACACCCCCTGAAATAGAAAGAAGAAATAAACGATCGTGACACATAAGGATCCCCTTTTCAATATAACAACGTGGCCTACCAACCGCCTCTTCTACAGAATTTTACTCTAATAGCCTCCTCCCCACGGCCCTCCACTACTCCTAGACGTAATTTGATCTTCTCCGCAAAGTCGCGGACATTCGCAGTTTCGCTACGGCCTCCGACGACACCGCTACTGTCTACGTCTGTGCGTACTTCCGTCTCGAGGCCAAGGAAAAGTGCTGCGATTTGGCTGTGACCTAGCCAGCCGGCCATCGTGTGCTTAGAGCAAGATTTGATTGTAACAATGACGACAAAAATGAGGGCTAGAAATGCCATCGAGGTTGGCCAAGCAATCCACCTCCAGTGAACCTTGACATGGTCGACTTGAATTTTAACTTGGCCTTTGGCAGATTCTTTATTATCGTTCCGAATGGCATGACTCATTGAGAGCGCCATTTCGGACATGATTGTCGAAAAGTCTTTGTTCAGGAGGTTCTCGTAAAGGCCTCTGTGAAATTCGCTGATTCGGTCTCCAGGGGATGGTGTGCCAGTGATAACTGAAGCGTTGCCGGTGAGGGAAAGAGAAAGTCCTTCACCCATGGCGAAAACAGCGGCAGTAGAGACATTAGTCTTCTTGTCTTGAGCAACAGCAAGTGGCGCGTTGAGAAGTGCATCGCTGATATCTTCAACATTTGGAATTGAAAGAACATAGGAGGGAACTTGAGATGTTGAAATTGAGGTTTCTGCATATTTGCCGTTGGTGACAGATGCGCGGAAAGTCTGCTGACAGAACGAGAGACCGCAAGAGAAGGCACGGGCAATGTGAGAGCCGCCGGCTGGGATGAAGCCTGGCGCGACAGGAAGCGATTGTGTCGATTTTGATGCCTTGTCTGGCTGAATGTAGAGTGTAGTCATCTCAACGCGCTTGGAAGGTATAAAGACTTTGCCATTATCAGTAGTAGACTGGGCTGGATTTGCGCGAACATCAAGGAATGTTTGACCGCCGCCGACAGAGGCGTTGTTGAAACTATAAGTGCATAGTTGGCCCGATGTGAAACACTGCGAGCCGCTGCAGAAGGGCTGTTGGGCACTCAGGGTTGTACAGTTTCGGTCGATTTGGGCAGTGACTTCTGTGCAAACTTGGCATACACCAACCGACACCGTTTCAGGATATTCACAGCTCCCTGAGGGGCAATTCCATGACGGCTGAAGCGGATCTCCAAGGACGCTAGATTGCGCTCCCCAAAGAAGAGCACGAGGGACAACAAGAATTAGACCATTATCGAAGCCACGGACGGGGCTGTAATTAGTGTTTCTAGAGACAGTGGCTGTTTGCGTTGTGTCTACGACCGAGCGCGGCTCATAAGATACGAGTTGCTGGACAGCTGGGTCAAAGCCGATGGATGCAATAACGAATGCGGCACCTAAATGGACAAGAAATCTAAAACAAAAGCAAAGATAAAAATATCAGTGATAGTTCAGCAAGCTTAATGAAAATACGTATTTACCCTCCACGAAACCGAAGCATCCAGTTTAGGGCACCCAACGGGTCCCTTGAGGCGCCATCAATCAAGTCCAGGTCTGAGAGCTTCCTCTTCTCCTTTCCGAAAAGAATCCACTTCATCTGACCAATACATTCTGCAACAACCATCATCAAAGGAAGTTTCCCGAAAACGGCCAGCCACGACAAGGCCGAGTTCATTGTGACAGTCTTCCAGTCTGGAGCTGGTTTATTTTCGTACTTTTGTAATAATAAAATCATAACCGCAATCATAATGCCACTCAAACACAAGGCAGCTACATGATTTAACAAGTAACGGATTCTGAAACGTTGTTGGGACTGGGGAGGTGGAGGGGCACGATGCGAGTGGGTGGGGGATTCCATTTGGTATGATGGCGGCTCAGAATCAGCAACATCTTTAGAAGATTTTCGATCAGACTTGAAGAACATGAGAACATTAACGTTTAGCGATCTGAGGGATTGTGCCATTGCTGATAGTGCAGCCGAATTCTGACGATGAAGGACGACTAAAAGAACACGAGAATAGTGGGAAAAAATGGAATGGGCAAAATGGGGTGCGAACTCTCCCGGAGGTTGATTGAATAGAATACGACAGCCAGGTATCGCAGAGTGGTTTGATCCCGCAAAGCCCAAGCAATAAGGAAAAATACAGAAAATGGAGGAAGAGGGGGGGCAGAGGGGAGGGGAGGGAAGAAACGAGGAAAGGAAAAGAAATGAAAAGGAAGAGGAAGGAGAGCTTTGAATAGAAAGAGACTGAGGGTGGAGGATGGAGAGAAGAAGGGGGAGAGGGACGAAGAATGAGGGGAGGAATTCAAACCAACAAACCCGGGATCCCATTGAAAAGTTGGGATTACTATTGGTCATGGTATAATAGAATGGTAGAAGAGGCAAAACAGGCAAAAAGTCAAAGTCTTGTAACGGGTGTGGCTATTGTTATCGACATTCGATTTTTGTGGGTTTGCTTCCGCCAAAATCTCAGACCAAGATCCATTCCACCGGAACACCAGGCACCCTCGACAACCCCTCAACCAATGGACCTCTTTCCCTTCCTGATAGGCCAAAAATAGGCTCATCCTGCGTTTGACCATCAATTGTTGGAAGACTCGCAAGGATTATTGAATCAACTCAAAAATAACCGAGACTTGTTGTTCCTCTAATCCTGGCACTCGATATCCGATTGGTTAGAAGGGCGCTTGAATGGTGGAGCCCCTGTCGTTACTGTACCTGTACTCGTACTAGTACTCGAGTAGTTGATGAGAGGATTCGAGGATTGGCGGTGCCTGAATAATTATGTCTTGGGGGATGGGTGCTCCGGTAAATCAGAGATCAGAAGTCCACTTTTATCTCTCGGGAACATCTTCAAGTGCAACCCTCCTGCTGCTGGGAGATGGCGCACCGTGGAACGGCTCGCTCTCTTTCCACCTATACTATAGAAACACGGTTCATGAATCCTACCTATCTTAACCCTACCATACTATACAGTATTCCTATCTCAGATCCTTCCGACTTTTTTTAACAACAGTTTTGATGAAATTACTGATCCTCAGACTCCTAAAAAAAAAAGACCTAGTCTTGGGCGGCGCAGGTTGTTTGCTTGTTGGTATAACGTGCAGAATGCCCAGAGGCACATATGTTTGCGCATCTGTCTGAATGATCTGCATTATGGCCTACCTGATACGGTAGTCTATCTAGCTTACCGGCCAAACACGCTCTAACTACTAGTGCAGTGGGCAAGTGTACTTGTACAAGTAGCACTTGAGATCATAATTATTACCACCGCCGTGGGATGCCGCAGGCCTCACTACCGTACTAGTACTGTAGTTGGTAAGTGAACAGGAATTACCCTTTGTATGTGTTAGGGGCGTCTCTGGGTATACCTGTACAGTGTAGTTGGTAAGTGAACAGGAATTACCCTTTGTATGTGTTAGGGGCGTCTCTGGGTATACCTGTACAGTACGGTACTCGAGTACCGGCACTTGAACTCACAATAATGTACTGTGTCAACATGTTATTAAGTTTTGGCACGTTCGGAGGCGGAGGAAAGACAAAATTAGCCACACTGTATGATAGCCCGCTCGGGTATTTATCAGTCACGGTATATCACTTTGAATATGATCAACCTATCACCTGCACTCAACACTCCTAGCTAGTATCATACCGTAGTAAATTTTATAATAGCAGCTGAACGGTGGACACAACAATTCTTTCCCAATAGCACAAAATTGGGCGCACATATTGACGAACTAAGGCCCGGTTCGGCACCCCACCATATAAAACAATGCTATTTTTCCTAAAAACTTGGCTTTTGATAAAAAATTATACCCATTGGTCAATGGATATATAAAAGGATCCATATCCAGCTAGTATTATAGCTGCCGTTCTGACTATTGTAATGAAAAGAAAGGTCTAGTAGGAGGCCTATAGGCTGGGCTACGATTAATAAAGGTGCAACATTGAAATATTTCATTGGCAACAGAAAAATGCCATTTTTCTTGCGTGCCAAACAGGGCCTAGTAAAACTTGATAGGTGTATTTCCCTGATATTATTATTACTGCAATTTATTGTATGATGGTGGATCACTGTTGGCAAAAGAAAAACAAAAAACTTTGCACCATTGAGGCTCAAAAGCTTGGCGGCAAGAGGACGCCATTTGTGTAACCCGAAACACATATGTACGCCATTGAAACCATGGATGGTCTGGCTGTGTCTTTCTTGAGGCCCCTATTGGATGCCAGAGCGAACATAAAGCTATCATGTCCAACGTCAGATAAATTGTTGAAGAAAGCAAAGAAACCATGCACTCTCTGTTTGTAATATATAATCCTTCGGCTCGCTTGAATATATGGAATGTGCCCTCCTTAGGACCTTGTACTGTACCGGTATGTACCATACACGTAGTCTGCGGCGGTGCGGGGTACGGGGTCCGGGTTTGGGGACGTTCGGCGCACGCGTGATAACTTAAAGGGGTTTTCATATCTGTCATAGGATCGTGCCTTTATCTACTCTTTCCTTCGTATCCCCTAGTTTTCAACCGCGGTAACTCCACCTACTGCCCCTATATCCTCCGCAAGTGAGAGTCCATTAATACGTCTGTTCATGGCTTCTCCTGTCACTCCGACAACAATTGCTGAGCTCAAAGGCTTAATCAACACGCACCCTATCATCGACAATCACGCCCACAACCTTCTCCGCAATGTAGATTCAACCTCTTATCCCCTCGAATCGATAGTATCCGAAGCGTCTGGGCTCGCCCTCAATGATACCGCCCGTACCCTTGCGCACGCCCGAGCCGTCACCCAACTTTCGGGATTGCTCGACTGTGCTCCAACTTGGGAAGCAATCAAAGAGAAACGTAGGACAGTCGATTATGAAGCGTGGACCAGGAAATGTCTTTCGGGAACTCAGTGTCTACTCATAGACGATGGGCTGGATGGGTTGGATGTGGAAGGGGTGCATCCTTACGATTGGCATGACCGCTACACCTCGTCACCTTCAAAGCGACTTGTTCGAGTCGAGACGCTTGCTGAGCAGACACTTCGTGAATTTGCACCTGTCTTTAAAGAGGACGGGAGCGGCAATTCACTAGAAGGGGATTTGAATTACAGTGCAGAAGCGGAGCTATTCAATCGATGGTCTGAGCGGTTTGCCGGGTTGATCAATGCTGCCGTTCAAGACCCAGCGGTTGCGGGATTCAAGTCTATTATTTGTTATCGGAGCGGGCTCGATATTGCTAGTGAGACAACAGGGGGGTTGCTTTTAGGGGCGGTAAAGAATGCCTTGCGGGGATCTAGGAGAGATGGCGGACGATACAAGATTCGTGATAAAATTTTGGGAGATTTTCTGGTGTGCGAAGTTGCTAGAATCATCGCAAAGAGCGGATCTTGGAAGCCCTTCCAGTTCCACACCGGATTGGGGGATAATGATCTCAATATTAGGAAGGCCAATCCTGCGTGCGTGCCTCCCGCTTTGTGCAATCTGTTCCCGTAGCTAATTGCTTAGCTATCTGCAAGATTTTATCAAGGAGAACCCGGATGTCCCGATTGTCCTATTGCACTCTTCCTATCCATTTACACGTGAGGCCGGGTACCTTGCCTCTGTGTATAAGAACGTATATCTCGATATTGGGGAAGTCTTTCCTATGATTTCCAAAGATGGACAAAAATCTGTTATCAAACAATGTCTAGAATGCACCCCTGGCAGTAAGCTTCTCTGGAGCACTGATGGCCATTGGTTCCCTGAGGGGTTTGCCCTGGCAAACATGCAGATACGTGAAGTGTTAGGTGAGGTGTGTATTTCCTGCGCTCCATCGGGAAACATTTGTACCGTGGTCTCACGTGTCACTATTTTATGAACAGGTTCTTTTAAAATGCGTGGCAAAGGGTCAGTTGACTGTTCCCCAGGCGGCGGATTTTGTCAGAGACCTGCTCTTCGAGAACTCCAATAAGCTCTACAAATTAAACCTCAATCCCATCTTCCCTCCTACAATTAATCCTGTCAGCCACTCACTCCGGACTAACCAGGAGATGCAAATTCTCTCTGAATTTCTCCACAAGAATCCTCACGTCAAATACTTTCGTCTGCAATGGGTGGATTATACCAACACTCTTCGCCTCCGGCTTGTGACTCTAGCACAAATGAACAAGATGGTTTCGAAGGGCTCCGTTCTGACAGTGACCAAAGCTGCCCTATCGCTCCTGCAAGATGACGCCCCAACAGATGATTTCACACCTGCTGGCAGATATAATCTTGCCCCGGATTGGTCCAGTTTGAGGACTTGCCCCGGAGAGTCCGATCTTCCAGACAAAACACCTAAATACGCGAGTGTGATGTGCTTCTTCAAGGACAATAAAGAAGAAGTAGACACCTGTCCGCGTACTATACTTTCCCGAGCGGTTCGACGGGCTAAAGAAGAACACAAGGTGGACTTCCTCATTGGGTGGGAAACGGAAGTAGTCTTCCTTGGTGAGACTGATCTCGGGGTTGCCAGCGAAACGCACGCCTGGAGCACTGCGCGATCCCTACACAATCACTGCCTCAAAGCTCTTGAGCAAATAGTCGATGCTCTCGAAACATCTGGGATAGAAGTCATACTATTCCACCCCGAGAGTGCGCCATCTCAGTACGAGATTGTCACGGGCCCACTCCCGCCTCTTGAATCCATCGATGCACTTTACCATACTCGCGAGACAATTACGCGCATTTGCTCCCACCACAACCTTCGTGCTACACTTTATCCAAAGCCCTTCAAAGACGCCGCTGGCACTGCTGCGCACATGCATATATCGATGGCTCCGCCCACAGAGCCACTCCAAAACGCTTTCTTTGCAGGCGTGCTATCCCACCTTGGATCTCTAGCAGCACTGACGCTACCACAAGCAGCCAGCTATGAGAGGCTTAGGGATAGCTGCTGGTCGGGGGGCACCTGGATTGCTTGGGGAGAGGAAAATAGGGAAGTTCCAGTAAGACGCGTGGACAAGGAGGAAGCTCATTGGGAAGTTCGATGTATTGATGGGCTTGCAAACGCTTATCTCGCTGCCGCTGGCATCATCTCAGCTGGGTGCATGGGTATGTTAGAGGGAGCAAAATTGCCTGGTGAGAGCTGTAACTGTAATACCCCCTTACCTTATTCCTACTTTTCTACCCATCACACGAACGCTAATAATTCTAGCCGACCCATCCAAATTGACATCTCGAGAACGTAACGGTTTAGGAATCACCAGGCAGCTCCCTGATGGGATAGGCAAAGCGATGGACCTTCTAAAAGTCGACAAAAAGTTGAAAGCTCGGATCGGTGAGGCCTGTATGGCGAAGTACATCCTAATGAAAAAAGCTGAAATTGCGGCCCTTGAAACGAAGACTTCTGTGCGGGAGTGGATTATCAATAGATATTAGATGATTGGGGAGCTGTATTTTTACTTTGAGGGAATTTTATACCAACCTGAATGTTTAGTACGAGCAATATTCAATAGGGGTCGTTTGGTAACCAGACAGAAGCTAAAGCATACCGAAAGCAAAGGTTTTCGAGCTATCATTACCCAACCACCATGGGCACAAACAACACAGAGCATTCCACGGCAAAGCAAACCCACTGTACCGGTATAGCGAGAATGCCCATACAAATAATCCATGTCCTATAAATTTTATATGGGCCTTCTCGCCTTGCTGTAGGTTACTGTAGAAAAGAAAATTCAAAAAGTAATTTGCTATAATAGCACCCGCGCAAAAAAAAGTGTGGGACTTTTCCCTTCCATCCCCCCCCCCCTGTAGTAGCGGGCGGGGGTGGAACGCTCTTTTTCTCAAGGTATGGTGCTGTACCTGCCAAGACTCGGGTTTTTGTATTACTGCAACACACCTTACTTGTACCCGGTTCATGTGCCCGCATAGCTCTGTATAAACTCTAGATAAAAGCCTGAAATAAATATGTATTATATGATATGATACATACTTTAGATTTGGGGGGTTTTTTTTTTCTTTTTCTTTTTTTCTAAAGCAGAATTTCAAGATATCCGTGGAAATATAATGGCTCGGAAACTTGCGATTTTGGTGTGTTTTGGCTTCTGTCTGGTTGCCAAAGGACCCTTATGGATTCTAGTAATACTAGTATCATACTTGTAGTATTACGGGGCTTAGGAATGGTGTCTTGGCTGCATTGTATGGCTACTTCTCTATCGTTCTTGTTTTTGGCCTTTCTTGGCTAGCGCCGATTCCGTACACTACGGTTTGTTCATGAGTTCGCGGCCTTCCTTCAGTTGTGGTGCTACTCGTGATGTCCTGAACGGGGTTAGCGCAAGTCAGGGGTATTGTACCTCATCATTACCCACTGTCTGGCATCTGGAATCTACGGCTGTGAGTGTTTGGACGTGAATACAATGGCATCTGCTCCGGTCTCCCACGGGGGTTTTTTCACATCACATTGAAGCTGCATCTCTGGGTTTAAATTCCTCCAAGAATTTCAATTGAACGAACGAACCAACGAACTGTCCTAAAACGAGAAAACACTGCCAAGATACTCCCCACAGCGTACCAATCCTGCCCTCAAGTCTCAACCATTGCCTGCCAGCGTATTTCCGATAACCAGCCCATGTGCTTTGGGATCAAGTCCCATGGTAGCTGCAGCAAATAACTCATTAGCCTGCCTTGTTTGTTCCGGTATGTTCCAAATTGGATGAGGGGTTACTGTACTTACCCATGTACGATCTCCTAAGAACCAGCGGTAGTAATCGAGACAAATTTGAAGTCAATGTACTTGCGGGCAGGAATATCCAATCCGAGACCAACAGAAATTCCGCTCCTAGTGAACGAGGCAGAAGCACTGTCAGGGATTTCGTGGTCGAAGGTCGCGTTTTCGGAGATATTGTGGTTAAAGACAGTGCTGGAGCCGAGATATAGAGCTATAGAAGTCACAGTGACATCTCCGCCGGAAAACTCGACTCTGATGGTTTTCAACCTTGGTGTTTCTTTTTGTGGGCTGGTCAAGGGGAAGAAAGCGGAGGGAGTGATTGGCTGAGAGGTTAAATTCTCCAGTCTTGAAGAGCCAGCCCTATGCTCAAGTGAGAGTTGGCTAGCGACTGGGTTGGCGCTGACACCATGACCGTGAACAGAGATCACTCCTGTTGCCATTGTCTTGATAATCTATGCCGGTGCTTGTGTTGCTACTGTTTTCTCGGGGAGGATTAGCAATGTGATTTAAGGTTGGGCAAATATAAAAATAGTGCTTACGATTTTGTAGAAATTATGAAGATGTTGTATGGAGGAAGGGGGTGAGAGCTGATGGATGATGAATTCTACAGGGGAATCCTACACCTTAAATACTCTGAGCCGGCATTATTCCAAGTTCTCCGAACATCATTCTGTCTATAGCGTGGCAGCCACCAAAACCGCTGTCAGAAATCACAGAATCCGAGGTTACAATTAGTTAATAGCAAGAGTGGGTGGGCACAAAAATTGGTCTAGATGAATGGCAACAAATGTACCGAGTATGAAGGGTGAGCCTGTCAAACTCCCTCTGACTGGCTACAGGGCTTTATCGATTAGTTAGAGAACGGCACTTGCTCTAGCTACTAAGTTAAGAGCTCTCCAGACTTTTATCCACACCCTAGTATGTTTTTTCTCAGAGAAAAGCGATCATATTCGACAACAGCTGTAGGTGCGGGTCTGGCTGAGAAATGTGCTTGAGTGAGTGCCCTTTCCAGTATAACGATCACCTGTCCTCGTGCAGGTAAAGTCATACCGTAGGAACTCGGAGAATTGGACCTCGCGCTAGGACGTTGGAGTTGCCTTTGCTGGTAAGGTCTGGCTCTTTTTTCTTTTTTTTCCGTCCTAAACTCGTGCTGAGGGGGTCAGTTTTCGCTGCGCGCTCGCCCCCCCTATCCAAGAGAGGGAATTTCGGACGTCTTAGCGCGAGGTTCAATTATTCGAGTTCTTACGGTAGTGTAAATTAAAGCCTCTTCGCCGAACTCACGTAGTGGTCCGCAATTCTCGCAATAGTCTGTACTAATCACATCATATCATACTTCCAGGCCTTCTATATCATGCAACCTTAACAGAATCCAGAGCGTTTCCCTATCACCCAATATCGTTAATTGATGTCGATTGCAGAGCTTCTTATGATATACGTGATCCTAGAAAAGAGGGGTCTGATACGGATATCATGCGGATCCTGCAAGCCATATTCCTCATATCCCCGCCTGTTTATTGTAACTCGTGCGCATCATTCTTGACTTGTATGCAATTGCTTCCCACTTACTGGAACCAACGCGCCTAAACCTCTTAGTTTCCATCAGATTCTGCAAAATATCCAATATTGCCACTGCAATTCAGTTGCCTAGCCTAGTCCCAGTGTTGGTGCTAAGTCAGTTATTGTATGAAAAGTCCAATTTTAGTACCAGTAATAGCTGTTTACTAGTTAATTTGGCTTGGCGCGAATTTTACTGTTTCACACCGCCCAAGGGGTAACTGCGGCCATGTGGGGATAAAGACCCCACACGTATGAACTGCGCCAGACCCTCGATATATCAGTGAGTGTGGGAGCGAGATCAGGAGCCCCTCCCCCGGAGAGGGAGCACTCTTACATGAAACAGAATAGTGAGGCTTGTTGCGTTTTTCCCGGGCTCTTCCAGGTTTTTGGTCTATGTTTTTCATATCATGCGTCTACTATTATATTTGAGATATTTTTGAGGGAAACTTTAGCACCATTTATATGATTATGGCGTCAAGGGATGATTACATGGTGCGGGGGTAGGGCTTTAAAACACTTGCTAGAGTTTGTTGAATATCTTTAGTTGTCTATGGTTTCAGGTGCAATTCATTTAGGTGTGTTTAGGGACTTTACGCCGGTTCCTTATCTTGGGCAATATGATTAGATTGTGGGAGCCAAGTGTTGGAAGGTAACAGTATGCTAAGTAGTAGTAGAATGGGGCAAGAAATTGTCTGGTGAAGACCTAGCTGTTGGTTTTATAGAAATTCCGAGATAATTTTGAATATGTCCAGGGCAGTAATTATAAGAGTAGGAATCTATTAACGGTAACAGAGAGGGATACATTTGGCTGGTTAACCTTGAATACTTGTTGCATAACTTGTCACCGGGACCTATATAATCATGAGCTGGGGGTGGGTTTACCCACATATCACTTGATCCTTATGGGGCGAGCTTCTAAGTTTTGTTTTTCCGTCATTTGGATGTCTCTATCTTGTAACTATGGTTGTTCTTTGCTAGCTAGACGACCCCATCATGTTGTGTCACCCTGGGAATGTCAAGTGCATGGCGTAAATGCCTACCAGCTCAAATACTCGAGCAGTAGTTGTGATTGCAAATCTTGAGAGTGCATTGATGAAATTCTAGAGGAGTAAGCAATCTAATGAATTGAAAATAGGGGAAAACTCCCTTTCCCATTTGTGAGACTGGAGTTCCAACTATTAGAAGAGTGCCAGAGACCATTGAAACTTCCTTGATATTTTCTTAGATACTTCAACTATAATTGGGGTGATCTGGTTTCTATCGAACCCCACTGATGTAAAGTCTCTGGCGCTCTAGGATGTTATTTCTAGTGGGAACAAAGCCCCCTCACCACATTGAGTACTGTGATTTGGGAAATTCTTGTCAGTCGGGTTCGGCTCGGGGTGGATGGGGCGAGGGCGGGGAAGACTCAAATTAACAGGGTTAGAGTAGGAATTTCCAGAGGTCTCGGCTCCACTGTCATTTTGTTTGCTTTTGAGGCCCCCAAAAACATAAAATGTGCTCTCCCTGGTTTATAGGATGGCTTAAACCTGCCCCTCACGTTCTCTCTCTCCACTCACTCTGAGTTGAGGTCAACGGATAAGAATTTTTCAAACCATAAGAAAACACAATACTGGCAACATGTGTCGCAATTGATCAGAGCATATTCCACACCAAATCTCAGCTATTGCAGGAGAACTCAATCTGGAACCTTAAACATTACGCTAAGATATCACAAACCTTTTGCTCGTAGCACAGTACAGCATATAAATCCCTCAACTCCTTATTCTTGAGTTCACATTTTAGTTCCTCGTACCCGGTATTGTTGGGGGGAAATTACTACAAGTTTATAGGTTTTGTTGTTAATACCCGCATGTATGCAGGTGCAATACTCGTAGTTAGCATTCTATAGGGTTTCTGTAGGTGACTGCCGTTGAGAGTGTTCATGGGAGGAAAAGGTTTCATAGGGTGGTTTTCCTCCATCTGCCTCTTAAGACAACGGAGAAAAAGATATCGAGATCGGCATCCTCCCTCACGAGAAGAGAGCCGAGCACAAACCCCGACGCGATGGGATTGATTGTTTTTCTTCTTGGTTCTTTTTACTTGTGCGAACCTGTGTGAACCCCTAGGAAACTCTGTCTCTATGTTCCTCTCATGAACATACGACCGGGAAGCAAACACGAACTACTGTTTTGACCATACGAATTCGCTGATAGCTTACCTTCCCGTTCTTTCCAGAGGGCAGATTTCATTCTTTCACTATGCAGAGGGTATCTGCGAGAGGTATGATCCGGGTATATTCCTGTTGCTTTTAAGGATAAGAAGCATTCGTGAGCAGGCTGGAGTTTCTTTGATTTGTGAACTACCATGATATAAATTAATAAAAAGTGGTGAAATTCAGAGCAGAAGTGGTAACAGTGCCAGGGTTAGGTGTGGGAGGAGTGTGAGAAACCGGAGTGGTGGTTTGGTTGCCTTACTTTTACGGATCCAACCGCAGCTTGCCGTTCCCGCTTTTTTTCTACTGGCCTAGATCGGGAAATACTTGTGTCAATTTTCTAGCCTTGTGTCGTGCCACTACGCACGAATTGCGCAAGTATGGGATTCACTCACTGCGCACGTTGTTTGATTATTCCAGCTTCTACGGTTGTTGATGGTGCGCCTCCCGTGTCAATGTTTGAGAAATGGATGACTAAGGAACCTTTGAACCACAACTTCAGCATTTGATGAAACTTTTGATGGATGTTGGTCTTCTTAAGCTCGGTCCCCCCGAGAAGTCATATGATACAGTGTCCAATTATCGAGTATCAGGTGAGCACAGACACACCTCTCTAAATCGGAGTCTCTACGGATTGAAGCAGTCACCACGCTGCTGGTATACTACGATTGACTCCTTCTTAATCGCCAAAATGGGATTTCGGTGCGGTAGATTCTGTTAAAATGTACGATTTCCTTATCCTGTACGGTCGCATCTGCGTGTAAGCGAGGACTACACACCGATGCAACCATGAATGGTCTATAAGATATTTCCTTGGTATAAGCTGAGCACGTGACTGGATATGGGTATATATAGAGGAAGTTTATCCCCTTAGATAGAGATTAGTCTTGATAGCGTAAGCGTGGAATTCTATCTTAAAGTCTTAACTATATTGCGTTCAACTCTCAGTGCTAGCAAGTTATCACATTGCAACTGCCTTTGAGATCACAATATTTTCAGATTCAACTGCTGTATTTACACTCACGATAATGGCACAATTCTAGCACTCTACATCGACGACATGCCTATTGCCGGGACTTCAAAGGATGTGAAGTTTATTTGCGGTAAGCTGCAGGGAAAGTTCGAGATGGTAGATCTCGGCCCAGTCAGTCACTTCTTGGGGATGGTAGTGTCACGGGATGAGGTTTCTCGTATAGTCTACCTAACACAGGAGAGCTACATCGGTCAGGTATTGGAGAAGTTTGGGGTGAGCAATCGCAAACCGGTGGGCACACCAATGGAGAAAGATAAACCCATAATGAAAGGAGTGGGAGACAAACCGTGCGATTGCATATGTTACTTACAGTTAATTGGGAGTCTTGGATGGATTGCCACCGGTACCCGTTCAGATATCGTCTTTACATTTTCGTATCTGGGGGGAGAAACGCAAACGGCGATAAGTTTGCCTGGTTTTGTAAATGCAGACTTCGCTGGCGATGCAAGTTCATTGAAGTCAACCTCAGGATACATGTTCCTTCTGGGAACCGGATCGATTCAATGGCACTCGAAACATCAAACTATTACGGCTACAAGCACAGTAGATGCCAAGTTCATCACCAGTGCATCAGTGATTCAGGAGCTTGTCTGGTTTCAGAACTTGATTAGAGAATTTGGGAGATCCGAACTACCTATCAGTACTCTATACAACTACAATCAAGCTTCACTTTCTACGGTTAAAGACATGACCTATAAACCTCACAGTAAGCACATTGGCATTCGTATTCATCAGATTAGGGAGTTTATAGAAGATGGAAAGGAGGTTACTATGAGTTACTGTAGGACGAGCGACATGATTGCAGACGGGTTAACCAAACCCCTTGTACTTAGCAAGCATGTGCAGTTTGTACGGATGTGTGGATTGTCTTAATAGCTTTCTACTATTGACTTTTGATTTTTTTTTAATATATATGGTTCGTATAGGAGGAATACTCATTAGGGAGTTTATTGGGGAGTTTATATGGGCATGTATATGGGTGGCACTCGTAGGGGGAGGGTTGAGTGTAGTAGGGTACAAGTAACCACCCTAGTTGAGTTGTGGAGAGTACACAATGGTGTTGAGGGTAAACCATAGGTTGCGCGCACACATGTTTGTTAGTCCTTTTTAGTTAGCAGGCGCGCACCTAAGAATAATAAGATCCTTCTCTCTCTTCCACCACGCTCCTCACATCGAACAAGTTACACGGATGCAGCTGATGTTTCTCATGATACGCCATACTAGGCATCTGGATGAAGAGAAGGTTTGAATACGAAGATCTGGTGGGGATAGTATTAGCGCGATTGCGTACCTCTATCGTTTCTCCTGCCGGGAGAGCAGCTGCAGTTGGTACTTGCAGATGGCAACGAGATACTGTACCCAATTGCTATCCTCTAGCATAACGCGGTTATCCCCGTCCCGCCCCTCAAAGGTCACTTGTAGGGGGGGAAATACTCCCTCCCTGTTTAAACAATGCCCCCCCCCTATCAAGGAGATCGAACCCTCAGCCACCCTCTTGGTTAGATTGATTTGACTAGCACCTCCTCTGCTGCTCCTGCACTATTGGTTTCCCGGGAAGGAACAGGCACCCCCTCATTGTTGGTCACTCGTATTATATTTAATGTGCCCTCGAGTTTGAGCAGGGGGGGGTTGTAGTGGTGGCTAGTACGATATCATACTATACCCTATCCCCTGCAATGCTAATAGTACCAGATTTCCCTACATCACGCTAAAATTTAAACTAAAAAATTAGCCCCGCACTTCTCTAGAAATATCACACAAGGCATTTGGTGGTGGTGATAATACGGATGTTTTACAGGAGTCTATCCCACCATAGAAAAGTACTTTCCAGACAGAAAAAGCACCACTAAGAAAGGCCCTGCCAAACACAGAGAAGAGATCCACCACTTTCCCCATCTTCCTCCTCTCAATCCATACTAACACGTATAGCTCAAAATCTAACTTAATTAAGATCTTTCCAAAGCAGGCTCCAGACAGACCACTACTTCTAGCCAAAAATGAACAGTCTCTCCTACACGCCTCTCCTAGAACACAAAAGGGGAGGAGGGCAGAGATGCCGCACTTGAGGAAGGTCTTTGAAGAGCAGACCTGTACGACAACAGCGAGAATCTGGCTAAAAGGTTTTGAGCGCATTGAGATGTTCGTTCAGCTCTCGGAAACCACCTGAGGGCTCCGGATAAGCCGCAGTTCGAGGCGGCTGTGGCCATTTGGGTGGGGCAGATAGACAAGTTTGTAGATTCACCCCGGAAATTTCTGAAGGAGACACCAAGTTCTGCCATAGGGAGCTTTTGTTCATAAGATGTCACTCAAGAGGGTCAAGTCGTATTATCCCTAAATATGATAGCATATCAGTTAGCAACTCCTCAGGCTTAAACTTAAGTTAAAGCATTAAAATGCTCTTCAAATACCTAGGAGGGGTTACAACTGTCTCCAGCCCTTCTTATTAGAATCGGAGTAAACTATAACGAACAAGTTGATTCAAGTAAATTCAGAGCGAACACTATGATGCCAAGAAGCATATCTTGACCCCTCTCGAGAAACTCCTTCTGAAATCTGACAAGTTCTAATTTCTCACTTGGGCCTGTCCCCCTGCGTCACCAGTTGCTCCACCCAAATATTTACCCCAGCTAGTAGCCGAACCTGCTTGGGAAACCTGCTCTCATACAGAAACTTGCTAGAGACAAGGGAATGAGTCCTCCAACATTTACCAAAATTCCCGGGTGCTTGCATAAGTATCGAAAGATAGACCCCAGTTTCAACTCTTCGATACCTCCCTACAGGGTCAAAGGAACGTTCCTTCGGTATTAGTGAGATTTTTCTATACAGTTAGTTTCCCACATCAAATGGAAATGACAGCGGGGACAGGGCGCGCATAAGTACAAAGTCAATACGATGAGTGTGCTTGTTATAGTACTCTACCGGTATTAGTATGCGCTCTAATCGGAATTGTCCCCTAAGCTGAATAAATCACCCACATTCTTTTCAATTCGGTTCAAGAGATAGAATATCAGAATGTGCACTTGCCTACTTGCCCATTCCAGAAACGATCAGAAATCTTGGCGTTTCCTAGGCCTAAACCGCGCCAAGATTTCCGGATACCTCTGGAATGAGAAGGGAGATACGACCTCTGACAGCACACTAATAATTGTTCGAATAATTGAGCATGGGTAGTACTGTACAAGTACGAGAAGTTCCTGTTCCTGTTAGCACGGCTTGCCAAAGAAGACAGAAATCAAAGCTTGGACGAAATCGTACCATACCAGTTCCCAGAGGGTGGTGGCTAGTCGGGGATGGTGTTGGTGGGGGGTTTTGATAGGGTTGTAGACAGGAGGCTGGGGTCTCTACCTGCAGCTGAAAGGCCATACAAAATAGACGATTCCAACATCATAACCGATTCCTACAAAAAAATCGGTCGGAGAAAGCGCAGGAACCTCAATTCCAGGGATAGCAAACCGCCTACTGTGAGTTTTAGATAAATTAGGATATCAACACTGTGACAATGTTGACCCAAGAATGAACCCCCAGTGTGAGGATATTCACATGTTCGATTCCAGGGTCTATAAAGAATTGTGGGTGGATAGTATCTTATACCGGGTCCTGGTTAGGTAGAATGTTCAGCAGAATGTTACGACGGAACACTCCCCTTTTAAGTGGATGCGGATGGATGAAATGGATCAAACTTGATGAAGCGCTAGAAGAAGCAGATTGCATGTCGATTTTGCAAAGATACTAGAAATCGCAGCAGACGCACAGGTACCTTACATTGCCCCCACCCACTAAATCCAAACAGCAGTCCATTACCTCCTTTCTGTCCTGAGTTATAATGACTAATTTAGCCCACATTGTCCAAATCTCCCCATGCACCACTCCTTCAAAGGGCATCACAATGCAGCAATAGTGGGGCCGTGTGGGAACCTTCATTAATACACCCCTCAATCCAGTTGGTCCGGCAACGTTAGATGGTGGTACTGTCTGGAACCTCTTTGAAGGCCTTCTCATTTTCTTGATATTTCCCGAAACTCCAGGGAGCACCATCTAGGAGCCTAGCTTTCTGTGACACTCCCTCCCTTCTGCTTGGGCAAAATGCGAAAACCAACTCAACCGTGAATAGAATTCGGGGGGGGACGGCGCCATGAACGAAGCTGCCGTCAGAACCTAGAGGCAGATCATGGAGCAAAAGCACCGTGAGCCTGATGCCTCGACAGCACCAAGAAGGCCAGTCTTTAAAATTCCAACCTGAATAAACGAGACTAAAACCGTTCCTTTCAAGGAACCCAACAATTTTAGGAAGGAGTTCTTTTTTGCTGGAGGATAGTTACGAATAATGTCTGCCCATATCTAAAAGAATTTTTTTTTTGTTCCAGGACAGCTCAAAAAGTCGAGTGACTGGGTGTGAAAATAAGGGGGGGTTCAAGAGTGGCTGGGCACACGCGACTTATGCAGCCTGTGCTTTCCTTATTACGTGTGTAGCTCACCTGTACAAGATCACTATTATAATACTTCTAATCTGAAATACAAAACTATGAATACCAGTACGATATTAGAAACAAGAGAGGAAGATTTTCACCATTTACGATGCCACATGACTTGCAATGCCAGGTATGATTCGTTCGATAGCTTAGTCAGATTCTTTGAACTCCACGCCTGCTATCTGTAGTAGCATTAACACGGAAGACCTCAAAACCACTTTATTAATCGAAACTAAAAGTTCGTAGGCTAAAGTTTTGCGTCGGGAATTCACTTTATGAAATCATTTCTAGTTCGGTGAAGTAAACAGCCGTGAGTCATTCATTGTCTATTCAAGGAGAGCTGGTATCAGGTATATACCTAGTAGCTTGCTCTTATACACTCACACCCCGCTATCCCGGATCTCGATAATCCGAATACCTCGCTAATGCGTATGAATTTCTATGAATTCCAAATTCCCCTGCACTAAAACCTCACCTGTTGTCCCGGATACCCC
>Ga0307507_10002675_pt1 | contig 36680 bp, 36 predicted proteins | sample 7_EM_MG_FD_207223 | JGI IMG/M metagenome (GOLD analysis project Ga0307507, IMG submission 207223) | Populus trichocarpa ectomycorrhiza microbial communities from riparian zone in the Pacific Northwest, United States - 7_EM | ecosystem: Host-associated > Plants > Roots > Unclassified | place...
GCTACACAAGCCAGGTGTACGAGGGGTTTGTCACATTCAAACCGATCCCCGACCCAATCAATATGTTAGGTAGAACAAAGGTAGAATCACTGCTAATCCATCCCCATGCAGAAAATAGGAAACTTTTTTTTCTGAGTTCTAACTTGGCATCCTGCTCCTTTCTTGATCCCTCTAGAACCCTCGGAACCAGTTCTCTAGCCGCGAGAGGTACTTCAGATTGACGAGGGCAGTGAACAAGGTAATTCAACTACAGGAGCGTCTACGCTAGATTACCGCCCCCCCCCTCATTCCTGTTGATAATGTTCCGCACATCGTGATAGAACAGGACATCACTGCGAGGACAGGATGGCGTGGAAGGACTCAATTCGCAGGTAGTAAGGTTTCCCACATTGGAATCCCTTTGGTGTCTGATAATGCTCACTATCGTATTGAAGTCACCGAAGTAGAAGAGGAGGAAGTTGCAACCGAGACTACCTATGGTGACAACATCTCAGCATATGCTGAGCCAACACTGCCGCAAATTCATGACCACATTCTGGATGGTGTTTCCGGGCAGGTGCAGGAGTCTGATTTCTGTCACCAGATCAGGGACGAGATGCTTCAAAGCGAATCTACTCAGCCAGATGCTACTGGAGACTTCTTGCTGCCCAAAAGAAGTAACCGCTTTCATAGGCAACAGCATTACGAAAATTGCTCTCCAAGCCCGCACAATAGCTATGGTAGCCATGGACTACAATATCACAATCATGGCCAGAATGGAATGAGGCGGGGTTATCGAGGTCACGCTGATCAGAATCCAAACTATAGCCGCGGAGGTTCCAGATTATACGGAAATAACAGACCCGGAGGAAATAGCGCATACCATCGATCTCGGAGCGACCCCCCTTCTAGTGCACGTACTGTGTTCTTCAATAACAGCACTCATCCTTATTCTATGGAGTGTAGCTATGAAACGAATGGGCCTCAAAATCAATACCGTAAGAGGAAATGGCAAGGTGGCAACAGCAATGGCCACGGGGGGGCAGAAACACAGGGGATCCCCTGCTAACATCGATCATCACACAGTCAATAACGTGATGCTTGATGTAAATGACACTAGCCACTGGGTCGTGACAGCTTACTAAGTTGCACGGGCGAGCCATATTTAAGAAAGAGGGCGGGGGAGAGGGAGAGGATGGCGATAGGAATTTGAATGGGAATAGCGATGGGAAGGTTGATGTGGGTGATGGAAAATTAAGTGAATCGTGGGGGTGCGGGGCGGTGTCGGGTGTTGCGAGGGGAATGAAGTGGCTAGAATATAGTATCCCTTTATCCCAAAGTTCTGGCTAACCTACTGCAATTTTTCTCTTCTTTTTTCTTCCGCTTATTTTTTTCATTCCCAGAATCTCATCCTAGCCTTGCACTGTGGTTGGGTGCCTCAATTCCATGTTTTGATTTTTTCAAAATGTGCTCCAGTAGTGGTTGTGATCTAAAGAACCTCCCATCTTTTCCGTGGTGGGCTTGCTCACTTGCACTGTATTTTCAAGGATTTCTGTCTACGCTTAGCTATCGGTTCGGGATACGTTAATAGCTGGTTGACTCGCAGTCGCGGATGTGCTCGATGGTGCTGATCTTGATGGCTATCTTGGCTTTAATGGGTTTAGTAGAAACTCTTTCCATTTGCTTTTTCTCCATAGAACGTGCATACAGTAAAGCATGGTGTTGTGGTCTAAAGCTTTATAGGTGGGTATCCTAGCTAACTAAGCGTTCGCTCTGTCCACAGTACAATAACACCCACCAGTCAGTACTTTTAGCTGCCACGCTCTCGTATTGTATATCTCTTCAAGCCCCTGTAATATTGCCATATCATCAACTGCCCAAGTGATCTCAGAGGTAACACCGTCTTCCGATCAATTCCGAGCTTGACTTTGCGCTTACTGGTGGCTCTTCTAATGGGAGGGCTTGAGGCTTGTGGGTTTGACACGTCACCTGTTCTCATTCACGTAGTAGGAATAATAGCGTTTGACCTTGGGTGTGCGAGAAGATGAATCGGATGCAAGGATGCCGATGCGGTGGTTTCGAGTTTCAGAATTGGGTTTCTTGATCCTTCTTTTGCCACCAGCCTTAATGAGAGTGCGCCCGGTAGATTGAGTTTGTTGCGTGCAGGTTCAGTCTGGGGGGTGCTTTGACGCTTTGATTTAATGCAGCGGTGGGGGACGAACTCTTTTCCATAGCTAGGCTCACTCTCGGACCGGCGGTGTTCTCATCCAAATTAATTATTTGTTAGTAAAAGGGGTGCCATACTTGTCGCTAGGACAAAAAGGTATACTAAAGCTACATCGGGACTCAAGACGATATGCAGCCTACCATAATTTTCGCCGACTGCCCACGGCACGGTATGAGGAACATCACGAATTTCCGCTACGCCCTTGTGCCTGAGCCTCTCGTAGGTATTTGCAATACAGTCCTTACGGATATGATGACCAAAGTCCTCCTTAAAATGGACATATGTTGCGCCACGAATACATTCAAGGTCGTTTCTATAGAACCATATGAATCTAGGTTCCTCGTTGGAGAGCCAATGAAGTGTGCGTTTCTCGGTTCCATCCTGGTGCTAGGACGAGGTCGTCCTGGGGATAGTCACAGTAGAGCAATATCCGGCGATAGCCTTAACCTAGCACTCGGTATTACCTTCCTGGAGACCTGACTGAGCGCGCGGGCGTCTGTGAGGAGGAGGTTTGTGGGGTTCATCACTGGTCTCAGCCTCCCCTATTTCATCCGCATTGTCATCGCTGTCGGGTTCAGAATCGCTTCATTTCTGCTGTGTCTCAGCTCTGTTCTGTGTAAGCCCGAGGTTCACCCGTCGAAATTTGGTGGGTAGAGAGGGTCCGGCCTCCCCTTCGGGGGTGTGCCTCAGCCAAAACAGGTTCGATGAGGGATATAGTACGTTGTTCGTGACATCGACAGGACCGTTTTATAAAGACGCGAATTGGAGGGGTATCAGGAGATGACCCCCGCTCAGGCTTGAATTTAACCATTGCGCGATTGCTAGAAATTGAGAAAAAGAGGCCGTGAATCGGGGGAGGAGATTAAAGACAGAGAGGGAATCCGACGCGGACAGGAGCAGAAGCGAGGACTGATGGGTGTTAATAGAGGTTCAATTGCAGTTTCAGGGGAGAGACCTTACATAGAGGTGTGTTGACGCTGTCCGAGGGGGGGAGTGTTGTAGGAGTGCCGAAGAGGGAAACATCCTAGCGGGGAGAGAGGGAGAGCGTGAGAGCCGGATGGAGGTGAGCGATTCAATGGAGGAATGGTCGGACATTTGTTGCGGGTAACGTCATTGACGGCGAAACCGCTTTTGACCTAGATCCCGCTCGGTCCTAATGGCGCAATCTGGATCATGGTAGTCTAGGGTCATAGCACTTCTCCCGTCAACAAAACTATTAAATTTAAAGATTGAACTATTGCCCAGAACTCCAAACCATGCCCCAGTATAAACGAAGTATATAGAACTACAAAAGAAAGTCAAACCGGCTTAGAAAATGCCGAATTAATGATGCCGTAGCAAAGTAATGGCTTCCACCACCCCCCCCCCACCGCAGCCAGTATCCATGGCCATATCAAGCTCTAAAGCTTGCATTTCCTCCCAAAGTTCATCCACATCACTAGTTAGGGTGGTTTGACGAAGGGGTGTCGGAGATAGAGCTGACACATTGGGGTCAGCAGAAGCAAGTTTTGGGAGGGAGGGGATGTTGAGCGATGCTGGCCGTGACCGGGTACTCTTTTTTGATTGCCTGGCTGCCTTTGCTGCATCTACCCGGTCCCTTTCATCCCGTAACATGAGGATTGTTTCCGAAGTGACGACAGTAGCTTCTGTCAACTTCCGCCGGTCGGAAGTCTTTCCCTTTTTTTCTTTTCCCACCAGTACTCGGTACTCTTTGTGGGCCTCCTCCTCTAGTATCTCATTGGCAATGGTTTGCTGAAACCCCTCTGAGAGGTCAGAAAGAATCGCTTTCAACTGCTGGGAGGAGGGGGTATCGCGTGTAACGAGGGCATATGTGGTACGCGTTGCTCAACTAACTGCGCGTGGTGTGTTCAGAATACGGGAGTGGGGGTTACTGGGATTGGTAACGGTGGCGGGGTTCCCGGCAAGTGCCGCCTTTCGCTTAACAGCTCCGAGTACTCAACCGGGATTCAACAGAATTATTCCAACTGCCTCCCAGGCACTCATGATATTACTTGGGGTAAAAACTAATCGCCTAGCCGCTATCAATATTCTATGAAATAAGAATTACTATGTATATGAGTAGAAGCTAAAGTTTTTTAAATAAATTGGGAATACAAACGGTAAGAATTCTCCCTTATTCATTCCAGCATGGCCTTTCCGAACAAATTCATCAAGACCATTCGCATAATGCCTCTGCAAGGGAGTAAATAGTCCCATGTCCAACGGTTGTAGTAAGTGGGTTGAGTGGGCCGGAAGGCAAAATGGAATTATCTTCACGCTCAAGCAGTAATCAAAAAATCGCCAATTGAAGTGGGAAGTATTCCCATCCAAGATTAGAAGACGGTATGCATTGCCTGACCAAGTAGTTTAACCAATATTTAGTAAGTGCAATTCTTCATTGTGAGTCTTTAGTGAAAGTTACCTATCCCGGGTTTCAGAGTCAAAAAGCTCCTTTTACCAACCCAATCCCAGCTCCTCATCCCTCCAACCCTTTTCCGAAACCCCGAATATTGCGAAGTTTTTTTTTTAACTTTGAATACCAGCCCATATAATGGGCTTGGCCTTTGTTGATGATCATAGGTCGAAGAGCAGAACCATCAACGGAGACACATTCAATAACGGTTACCCACTCCCGTGAGCCATCCTGTACCAAATTCGTTGTCCGCCGCCCCTTCTTACAAATTACCTTACACCGTGAAGTGACCCCAATCATGAATCCCTTCTCGTCCATATTATAGATCTTGGAGGGTAAAATATGGTAGAACTTAATTAAATATTTTGACTAGATACTTAATTAATATTGTAATAGGAGTAGGATAAAGGGGGGTCTAACCTTGTTAAAGTAATCCTTTATAGCTCTAGGATCACTGGCAAGTGCCCGCTGACGATCAATGCGAGTACTTAATTTGGCGCAGAGCTGGGGGTGGCAGCTGAGAAACCGTGATATCCAACGCGTTCCTGAAACATAATAATTTACCCGTCGAGATACAATTGCTTTGCCATCTCTTTAACTACCGACATCTTTGCAGGATGTCCCCACTCATCCAAACGCTCACACCATCGGACCACTGAGCTCTCCTCATATGGTGTCAAAACCTGCATTCTCTGATGCCCACTCACCTGGGATACAGCCCCCTTCAACCTACCCCGCAAGGTTGAATACGTGATGCCATACTTCTCCGCTGTGCCTTTAATCGTCGCTTCGGAGCTCTCACGGTAGAACTTGACTGCGGCCTGAAGCAAACCTTCTTTCTCGTCCTTTGGGAGCATCCTGATGGGCGGCATCTGTGCTGCTTTCGTATCGATCCCGTAATGTATGCGACCGGGACGATTGTTTTTATTGTGGGCGCGGTAAGTGTTGATCACCTCTTGGCGCCGAGCCGGATCCCGGTGCAGATCCGTTTTCCCGGTCAACGATGTTAGAGGACAGAGCGAGCGGTAAAGACGCGGTTTTTGTGAGGTCGAGAGAGTATGGTGAAGGCGATGGCATTGTTTGATACTGCTAGGTATAGTACGAGTAACTTAAGCGAAATCCCCCCGCAGACCGGTGACCCCCAACCATCTCCCCCATGGGCCCTGCCCATCCATGGTAGCCCCAAGTCGTCACACATCGATTTCGGGGTTTGTTGATCCTGTCCGAGGGGGGTGACGGTGGGGACATCGCAGCGGGGAGAGTGGATTTTCCATTGAGGGTCACTGGGGGGATGAGGTGGAACCGTTAGGTGGGGATGAGTTTGTGTTATAGTTTGTGTGCTTAGGGCATCATTAATAGTATTGTTAGAGGTTGTCGCTCGGGTTCCATAGCCCATGAGACCCCGGCAAATGTTGGGCTTAAACTTGTTCCCTTCAGCGGATTATAAAGTGTCTAATTCTCAAGTGCATTGCAACAGCTCTTGTTAAAATTATTCTTATGGCACTTACGTTATTCTATACTGGCAACTTTGAAACTTTAGAAAGTCATGAAGGTATAAAAAAAGAGCCTCACTCGGTTGATGCCTAGCTGAGATCCATAATACAAGGATTCATCCCTTCACTTAAATGACGACATCCCGTCCAGATCTAGCGCGGGAGTGCACGCGAATCTATCTGAAGCGGAAAAACTCACTCGGTTCGTGTGTGGCTGATGGCTTTGTAGACGAATGAATCAGATTCGTTGGGGCGTGTACACACTCTGTCATTTCTATATATTTCTCTCCACGCCCCCTTTTCTCTTCTTCCCCTAACCATCTCTTAATCCGCATTCTACTATCATCCTCTTACGTTTTTCTGAATTAATTCTAATTGAAGCATCATGTGGTCTAATAGATGCCCAGGTTGGGATGACCGAGAGCGTATTCCGGCCGGAGGTGGCGGTGTTTCGCCACGAATTTCATCCTCACGCTATCCAGGCAATAATGCCAAACGTGTCTACATACCAAAAATAGCACCTCCCACACCTTTCAATAAAAGAAAGCCGAGTTCACCACTCCCAATGCGCAACCCGGATCTTGTACCCCCCCCCGCACGAACCAACCCCAACCCGCCCCACTGCAACCAGTTACACTCGCATCACCGTCGGTGAACCCCCTATCCTCCTGAAGACCGGCAGGTCGGCGGACATCGTGGGGTTTCTAAGTTCGAGGTCAACAACTTCTCCATGAAACCCGCCATAACTTTGCAAGAACTGAGGCAGCCGAGGATATTGGAACTCCGCGAAACAGCGGATGAAGACCTATGCTGTGAACACGTTTCGATTAAGGACTTTGATAGCTGGACCATCGAAAACCCGGAGCTCGAAGAGAACAAACATATTCGTTATGAATACAATTCCTTTACTAAGCGGCTTATCATAAAGTATATGGTAACAGCAACTCATGACTCGCTCCAATATTTTTTCAACCAAACATTCTCCTCCTTTCTGATTGGAAGAATAGGATCATTAAAAACCAGTCAGTTATTTTCCGTTGGTACAGGTACTAGTACGTATTAAAACAACTCCCCTAGAGAATAATCTGGCTAACTTTGTTCAGCGTTTGAAGGTTTCAGGGGCAAGTGGAGCGGCGGATCTTCGAAATTGCCAGATGCCTTTGCGAAACTGAAGACTATGCGATTTCCTGCAATCGCTTGTGAGTCAGGATTTTCGGAAAGCTGGGATAATTTGATGGATGATACGCGTCTTTGGCTACTTGGTACAGAAGGACAGACGAAAATAGTTGTCGTTTTGTCCTTTATGGAGAGTCAGTTAAGGGGGAACCCGGTCGAAGACACCACCGATGCAAACAGCAACACCGAAGAACAGACTGTCATCGACAGTATCAACCAATCAACCACCCAAACTAATTTGGCAGAAATGTTAGAACAACTGAATCAACGTGCCAAGTTAGAAAAACCATTGATAGGAGACCTTTCGGCAACTTTGCACCTATTCCACGCCACGAAGGATTATACAGATATTGAGGAATTTTTTAATTCAACAGTTCTTCCACTACCTGTCAGCGGTTCTACCGTTCGCTCACTGGAAGTACCCCCCAGTGATCCTTCCATTCTCCCGGTCCTCGCTAGCAATTCTACCTTTCTTTCAGACCCTGCCGGCGATGCTACTGTTCCCGCAGTACCTGCCAGGGCTTCTACTGTACTCTCAGTACCCCCCACTGCTCCTACCATTCTTCCGGTCCTCTCTAGCGATTCTGCCATTCTCTCAGAACCTTCCAGCCATTCTACCGCTCCCGCAGTACCTGCAAGCACATCTACTGTTCCCCCAGAACCTGCCAGCGAATCTACCGTTCTTTCAGTACCTCCCAGTGATCCTACCATTCTCTCAGTCCTCGCTAGCGATTCTACTGTTCTCTGTTCTCCCCCCAGCGATTCTACCGTTCTCCCAGTCCTCGCTGGCGTTTCCGCTGTAATCCGGGAATTTCAGATCCCGTTAGAGGATATCTTCGGCAAAGATCTACCCGAAGTGCTCGATCCCAAAGATTCAATCATCTTCTCTTTGCCCGAGCTAGAAGCACATGTTATCGGGTCTCTGCAAGAAACTACTTGGTCCAGAGCCCTTCAACCTGCAAAGAAGTGTATGAAAGAGAAGGGGGTATGGAAGGAAAGTGAGACTTTCACATAGTCTGAACGCCGGAGGCGCTATTGATGGGGGGGGATCAGGGTTTCCTATGTGTACTGTAGCACTGTAGCGCAAAACATGGCTTTCTAGATTTCTTAAAGATAGCCACATTCTCGAGTCTCGCAATCAAGAACAATAAACCCAAACCAAATACCACCGCCTTCCCCGGCCCTTCAACCATATCATAGAACTTACCAATCCATTTCTCCACCCCCCTCACCAATGCTTTCGCCATCGCCGCTGTTTACTGCCTCTGGATCAATCGCTATAGTAGGCCACTCACGGAATAGTGCATTCTCACTTGGCCCCTCTGTATTCCCTCCAAGGCCTGGCGGCCAAGCGCTCCATCCAGGGTTCTCCGCGGTAGACTGGGCCGGAGCAGCTAGTCTGGTCGAAAGTCAAGTCTAGTCCAATGGTGGAAATTCGACCGACTAGACAGTCAGAATCATCGGAACCGACTTGGCCAGGACTGATCCGACCAGGCCCATCAAGCAATCAGATATGCACGGCCCTTTGACAGAATTAGCATCCAGATTCCGCTTTACACTATTTTTATCGCCATATATTATGTTCAAATAAAGATTTTCTGAATTAAACACACTGTTTCCATGGATTATACTGTAAATTTTTGGGGGAGTTAGAGCAGAGATAGTACCTGGCTTAGATTAGGCGCGGCGAAAATAAATTCATGAGTATTAAATTCTTTCTCTGGACTAAGTGAGTGATATTACATGACTAGGCGATCTTTTATGAAGACTGGTCTGGGGCCGAGTCCAGACCAGCCCAGACTACCCAAGGTAGTCAGGCCCAGTCGTTGACGTCGCCAGGACTGACCAGTCGGACTATTCGGAACCCTGGCTCCATCAGGCCCTAACCCAACACTCCAATCAAAGGTCTATAGCAGCACCAGCATACCCTGTTGGCCCGCCACCCTCCACACACCTCCATGCATCCCAACAGAAGATGCAAAAGCTCGCAAGATCAGCTTTAATTCTTCTCCGGTACACCTGGCTTTATCTTGAGCCGGCTGGTCGGCGGCCCTGGACATTCTGGACCAACACCGCATCAGGTTCAATAACCTAGGAGTGCAGCTATTTGCAGATCTTGAGAGGGACCTATCTCTCGCGTTGACAAAAGGTGAGTCACAGCTCTTGCTGATAATTGAGGCCAAATCTGTTAATTATTTGTCTTTTAATATGGATCGAGTGAGAAGGCACATCTAGAAAGGGCAATTGCGGAGCAGAAGGTACTTTTGCAGGAGAGGTAGGCTTTAGTGTGCACCCCGAACTCGCCTATTGGCGTGGCCATGGTTATTCCCTAATACTTTGAGTTTGTTAGATTGATGCACACGAGGACACTAGCGAACAACAGCAACACAAAATTCGAGAACAAGCGAGCCGGTTACAGAATCTGGGCTATGAGATACCCAAGCCAAAATTGAGAACGAAGCTCTTGCAGAGAGACTTGAAGGGATTGCAAAGGCTGATAGAGGGCGTCAGCGCAGAGCGTATGCCTGTTTCCCTTAGTACGGGCTTTCTTTAAATTAAAGTTAACTTATCAAAATAGACTCGCTATCACCAATGATAAATCCTTAGAAAACAAAGAAAATATACCACTAGTTTTTATTTATCTCGCACAAGACATCCCGAGTCGGACTCTCACATGGCAGGTGTCCCCACCACTAAAGCCTCTAAAGAATCCACAGACACAATCGAGCATTCCAGTAGACGAAGCAACACAAACACTATTCTCTTACAAAGATGGTGAAGTTCAGACGGATTCCACTCCCCCACTGGACGATCTAAAGAAGGCATATCAGGAGCTTGCCTCTAGCTACAACGATATTCGCTATGAACTTCATCAGTACAAAAAGGCATATAATCATTTGGCCGAGAAATATGCACAGAATAAGGCTGTTTGGAAACAGTGGTCCAAGCAAGAAAACGCTTGATTGATTAATTCCAAGAAGAGGAGGATAGACAGAGGTACCACTGAGCCACAGACTATCGGACGGAAGTTTAACAGCTACACAACCCCGACTACACCAATAACTGGGGGCTCGCCTACTCCTATAGCGCCAAACATATCCCCCGTCAATCCGCGATTCCGACCATCTGTTGTTCACTCATCACTTAAAAAAGGAGGACTATTGCACGAGTTTCCAGGATCTGGTGCTGGCGTGGCGAGAGGGGGGTGAAAGGGTCTTTTGACCCTGTTGATGTGAATAGTCTGATAGCTGATGACCCAAAAGAGGGTCCAGAATAGTTGACTTCTTGGCCTCTCAGCAGCCCTCCGTCATCTTTATCTATCCCGGAGACCCAGGCACCAACAAACACCTTTGGAGTCACGCAGAATTCTATACCGCGCGATGGTAGCGACTCAACAGAGAGTGAGGACGAACCTAGATCTAGCGATCATTACAGTGGTGCACTCAATGAGCTTGTTCTACCTTCTCGGGACTCTGCTTTCAAGGTCCCTATGATTAAGAAGGAGACAGATGTTTGGGGTCACGGTCATATTAGTCAGGAAGGTGATAGTGAGGCACCGCCTGTAATAATCAATGGTGAATTCCATGCAAGCAGTGAGGCTTTTGGCTATCATATATTTGATCAAGAGAGTCTTGATTTGGATGATATCGGACAAAAACCTGAAAGCCTAAGTATTGTCACTGCGGTCGAATCCATTCGTACACTTACATTACAGGTATCAGAAATTGGTTAAGTAATTCATGGGTTGGCGTTTAGAGGTGGTGTAGGTGGGGGTAGTTTGACGAGGTAGGCAGGGGAGGGGTCTCATTGGGTCAAATGATTATGATTATCGTTTCCATAATAATATTATCACTATCAAGAGTTGGATTGGGTTCATATGGTATCACTCGTCAAATAGTCCTTGTTGCAATTGCACGGACGATCGATAAGACAGGAGATTATAGCTTTCTAATCGCAGAACAAGCCTCGCAATTGGGCTCGGGCTGATTGGGCCGGCCCGGGCTGAGATCGTGTCGGGTTGGGCCGGGCCGGGTGTCAAGGGGTTTGGGTCGGGTCGGGCCGCCCAAGTGGCAAGCCCGGGTAGCCCAAAAAAGCCCGAAATAAAGCCCGAAGAATTGTCACTTTCATTTATCGAATTACAAGACATCACTCATATCTTTCAAAAGTGCTGTGAACCATAGAACTTGCGTCATCCCCAAGCTAGTATTTTGTTCAGAAATTTTCAGCCTCACATTTTTAATTACCCCTTTTCATCCCCATCGTGTTGCTGAACTTTGATTCTTCACAAGTCATCTCCGCTGAGGAACCTTTAAGATTTTAGAACATCGCAAGCCTTGATACAACACTGTCATTACTACTCAGGCTCAAATTATGTCGGACCTCGAAGACGATATTAGCGAACTGTCATCTCTTTCTTCCCGGAGCTTCCTCCCAAATTCAACTTCTTCCTCCACATGACATCATGGTAACCAACGTTCATTCAACTACTAAAGTTAAAATAATTGACATCTTTAAATAGAATTGACTTAATCCCTGCACTTGAATAGTTTGGGCTGTTTGGGCGGCCCGGGGTTTTTCGGGTCGGGTCGGGTTCGGGTCGGGCCCACAATGGTTTGGGCCGGGTATGGGCCGGGCTTAAGATTTTGGAGCCCGGGCCGGCCCATTGCGAGGCTTGCAAAGAATTGAGAATCCCAGAGCTCTTGATAAACCCGCGGTATTAACTATGACTAAAAGCCAGCAGTAGATGCTTGGGTACACAACAGAAGTAATTCTAATCGATGCCAAACCCGGCCAGCCGTACTCGGACTTAATTTTCAAGCATTGAGCAACTATCAACCTAACTTACTTTGCTAACTCTGATACGATAGTTGTAGGTCTCTTTTACTTTGGGAAGAATTTCAACTAACTGTTTACATAGAGCTTGGACTATTTTTCAATCGGAGATATCACGAAGCGGGAATCTCCTGTTCTTATAATTGATTCCGCAGCTACACCGGTTACGCTCACCATTCGCTGGTGCAATCTTACTCAAATGGATAAGAGCGAGATTTCCCGATGGATGGATGTGTACCCGAAAGCTGTCTTGGGCATTGTCAATTCTTTTCAAGATCTTGTCTCCAACGAAGATTGAAATAGGCTCCAAAGGGAGTCTTGGATAGTCCTTGGCTGTTCCCGGGATAAATTTATTCGCAGTGTGTATACGAATTTTGTAGACGCCTACAGTAAACCATTATAGAGTAGCGATACTATTACCCAATTCTTGAATACTAGCGGGACATGTTGCCGTCTAACCGTTAACTCCAAGTCAAAGCCTAAACGTATACTTGATACCAATGGGGACCATTAATATATTTTTCAATAATATTTGATGGCAGAAACACTAATTGCCAAGACTACACCCACCAGATCAGAGTCCCCAGCACTGAGCTGCACACATCTCCTGGGCAAACATTAATCATTACTCTTGTCATTAATGATCCGCATCAGACGTTTCACAATCTTTTCACAAAAACAAGGTTCCTAGTACCATCCGAATTTAGTTAGCTGAAGTAGAATCCTAGTGCTCGAAGCTTCTTAGGAATTGTCCCAGAATCTCTACCTACTGAGCCTCATACCAAGGCAATGTCTCAAGTTCAGAGTGTATTCCATGTAGACACACCTATCATTGCGAGAACCAAAACTACTTTCCCCGGAGGTTCAGTATTAACCGAAGATGAGAGCTCAAGTCAAGACCTGAATATCTAAGAGCCAGTTAGAGCAGAACCCCTGCCCTCGGAAACAGTCAGTCGAAGATCCAGCCAGGATAAGACCCAGTCCTGAACTGACAATCCCTGATACAAGTCCCAGGGGTGCCAAAGATGGGAAGGAGCAGTCCCTCGAACAAGAACTTAAGCAATGGACTGAGAGTGATGGACAAGAGGTTACCATAGTACTGGCCCAGCCGGGGGCAGGAGGAGACTAACCGAGTCCAGAGGATAGTGGCCGTTTAGTCATCTTGTGGGGGCAGAGGCTTAGAGAATTGGTGAACATTGTTTTTCTTGCAAAACGACAAGCAATTGTAAACCATCCTGGTGTCCCAAATTCCAACTGTGGCCCATTAATCTTTAAAGATATCGAACTTAGTAAGGGTGGCCCTCTGGGTAACATCTTGACGGATATGGTGAGTTCCCCCCTGATGATATTCTAAAAGAGTAATACATGTTGACAGAGATAAGGAGAATGAAGATTGCCAGATTCAAGTCCTGGTGGAGGTATTGCCACACTCCAGCACCCATTCACAGTTGTACCATAACACATTCCTCCCTTGAGACCTCCATCAGAGCAGCTAGAATATATATCACAAAAAATGTCTATATTGTACAGAAACACATATCAAAATGTGCGCAATCAGATCATCTTGTCAGAATGTGGGCAATCATGTCATCTCGGTAAATGCCCTAATAATCGATTATTGCAGTGACCCGAAGGCCTGTTTAAACTAGCCCTGAATATGATGGCCCGGCAGTGCTAATATTACTTATAATTCTGCCCCTCTTCTTCCTTCTTCCTCCTCGACTCCTTCCTCTACCCATCTCTCTTGTCTTTTTTACAACACAAACACATTTTCTCTTCTCTTTTTTTTACATCTCCAATACCACTTCTCTACTCTTCTTTTCACTACTCATACATTTATTTTCTTTTCTCCTTCTCACACCTCATTTGCACTTATCTTTCCTCAGGCTTGTCAATCCTCCCCTCATCATCCTTCACCTTCTTTGACCTGTATCTCTACTTTATTACCTCTTCCACCATACCCTCCTTTCCCTCATGTATGCCCTTCTCCCATCCCCCTCCTCGACTGCCTCGACCGCCTCATCTCACTCTCCTCCCCCACCCTCCTCTGCCCTCTTAGCCCTTAATGCCCTCCTAGCCTGTAATGACCTTTTACTTCTTAAAACTCTCTCCAATCTCCCCACCCTCCCTAACCTGTTTTAACTACTCTATACCCTCTATCAGCTTTACCAAATTTGACTACTCTACCTTCTCAATTCCCAGAACTCTCAGAATTATATTTTACATTCTCCCTCTTCTAGATAGCTTGATCTGCCTCACCTGATGGAAAAATCTCCACCCTCCCTTGGTATTCCAGAGCTAGTAATTGCTAATTTCCATAACTGAAGTCGTGCTAGACGTAATAGGGTTGTTGCTCACTTGGAGTCTGATGCTATGTCACAAACGGTGACTAAGCGAGGAAGGATCTCACATGAGCCAGAGTGATGACTCATCGGTTTATTATGTTTCGCACTATGAGATGAGTAGACTCCGAGATTTTTACATGACCACGCAATATCGTCTCATTGGGGTATTATTATTGGTTAGTTATTTGACCTGGCTCAAATTGTGGTCATGTGGGTGATGTATCTCGCACATGACTCATGATTATGAGTCATGCGTTTCGTGCATATGGCCCCTTTGGGCACATGACGTGTTTGTTGTGTTATGATTGGTTTACGGATTAGTGGACGGTGACTCCTCAGACTCTGCTGCTGGGTTTTACGCTCTAACTTACTTGAGTCAGGAGATTGTATGACTCATGGGTATGAGTCACCAGAATGAGGGTTGTGGGGATGATCGCCTATATAAGGCCGCCCCAGGGCAGACTGTAGTTAGATCCCCACACAAGCATCTAAGCTACCACCCAGCACACCCTTCGTGGTAAAGACTAGGGGCCTGAAGTCATGGACTTAGGAAACAGTCGAAATACAATCTATTGAGTTTGACGAGTCAACTAATTATTCTTCACGAAGCGAGATGTCTACCAGGAAGCGATCCTATTGGAGTTACGAAGATATGATTATAGTTAATACAGCTATCAGGTACCAGTGAGTGCAAGGCATCATATCATGTTCGCAAGACGCGCCTGAGAACTGTCGTCACCTGTTTGAGTTATGAGGCCCACGTTGGGTTCGTGACATGCTAGAGGCAATTTTCAACAGTCTTGCTGGGATTGCTAGGTAAGTTATAAGCTTATATGTAACTAAAACTAATATCATAGATTATTCAATACTAAAATAGGGACAAAACCTGTAGGGGGAAGGACCTGCTACTAGAATCCATACCGATTTTGACCCATATTGGTCCAATCAATTGGCTAAACAAACAAGACCCAAATTGTCCCAGCGAAAGTCATGAAGCCGATATTCAAGTTATATCTACTATATCATGGTCCAAAGACATTATCCAAAAGGTTGTAGAGTCGCTAAACGGCTCCAGATAGCAGTAAAGACTAATGATAAAAATTCCTGTTCGATTGGAAGCCATACACCATGGACTTGAAGAGATAACACAAGGAGCTGAAGCTATCATCTTACTCGGAGGGCTTTGGAATGGACTAGGACTCGATGGGAACCCTACTAAGGACAAATGTTGTAGAGATCCCGCCATGATGATCGTTTCTAATATGAAACACCTCCTGGCCTTACAGAAGGCATGGTCTATCAACAAAGTTGCTGAACTCCTAGGCTCTCTTAAGGAATCAGGCTATATAAACCATAGTGAAGAAGACTCACAGAGGGACCTTTATGCCTTTAGTTGTCTTAGAAGCTAGAGCGTTCTTATTGGAACTCGGACTTTCCAATTAGCAGATGAGAATTCTATTACTGAGTGGATATCACTGGTGTTGTTCCTCCACACAATGGCGCTCTATGTGGAATCTAGTCTACTTATCACTAAGGCCAAAGATCCCTTTGACTGAGCAAGCACAAACAGGTTTATTGTTGCACTATGGAGGTAAGGTGGGAGAGTTCCCTTGTCTCTGCGTTTGCCTTTAGTGTTATTCAATCCTGATCCCAATCATTAAGACATTGGAATTCAAAAGTCATAAATAATGTTTCAATGTTCGACTCTCATTATAGTTTGGAAATTACGTAGTAGCTGGTCCCTGTGTTTCCTACTGTCCTCGTACTCTTTTGAATACTTTCCACAACACTTTCTTTTCTTGACTTTTTTCCTCAACCCCAAAGGAGTAATGGTGTATTGCTTCTCTTCACTTTTGTTCATTATGAAGCGGAACTTCTACCTCGTTTTTCTCCTCATTAGCACTACCGGGTCACTTGGATTGAACCTTTCTTCCTAGTCTCCATATTGATCTTGCTATTGTGATTGGTGGTACTTGTATTGCACTATACGATAGTTCAAATAGAGTGTGCTGTTAGGAAAGCATGATTAGTTGCTTGTCAGGCATGGAAGATCGCATCTGGTGGTTGCTAGGCTCAGGGTTGTTTGTAGATTCAGTTCAATTCCCCAGATTGATCCAATCATAGCTAGCTGTTTTATATACTGTGGTTGTTTGCTCAAGGTGACTATTGCAACTTGAAGACTTTGATTGGGTTCTCTGGTCTACTCAAGCTAGTGCAAAATAAATTATCCAATATGTTCCGGGTAAGGTGGCCAATAACGACCAAAACCGCCACAATGCACACATCTTGAAAGTCAATAATCTTAACCTTAAGGGGTGTCGCAAACAACAAGAATTTTATTATATCAAACTATTTCCAAATTCAGCATTAGTATGGCATTGACCGATACGGTGCACTGCAAGTGCAATCATAGAAATGACAAATTGAATTGAACTTGAAGGAATAAAATAGAAAAAAGAAAGAGTAAAATATGAATTAAGCAGAAGAAAGCATATAACCAATATGAAAATAGACCTGGTGAACTTAGAATTATGAAAACCAAGAATTCCATGGTGATTATATTAAAGTTATAAGGTTATGCGAATATACAGTTATGGCGATATGCGGATACCAGTATATGCCAAGAGCCTATCTGGCGAGGGGATAGTTTGTGATAGGGTATGTGGTTTTGTAGTCTTTGACTGCTGGGGACTGGCAGTCCTAGTAGGCATCGGGCAACATAATTTACCCATGAGCGGCTCACTACTTAAATGTAGCTCACCATGGTAATTACTGGAAAATCAAATGCAAATTTTATTATCTACATAAATAGTAGTGATACCATATTGAAAATTTGTTAGAGAGTACTTTTAAATATAGAGAATTAGAATCTGGGGGTTTTATTAAATTATAAGGAATATTTCCTCTTAAATAGACAATTTATTCAAAACTGGTTCAAAAAGCATCTTTCTTAGAATAGTAGACAAGAAAGTTGAAACCAAGCACGAAAGTAATTGTTTAAGCCTATAGTCAGTGTCCAGAGGTCTTGTATTTGATATATAAACTGCTTTGGTATGTGTTAGTAGCCACCTTGGAAGGAATTGTGACTCTAAAGAAAAGTAGAGTTAAATCTTAATTTTATAAATCAGAGCTGATGATATCTACTTATCAAGTTCACGAAATGTTACAATACTTTCTATCATACTTCAATATAGTGATTCAAGATATTGTATAACTCTTCACTGGACTTGGTTACATTTTGCAAAATTTATTCACTTGTTATGGAAAGTATTTTGGAGACAAATTCCACCCTTCAGCCTCAACTATGTAAGCTACACAAGCAGTATCAGGCTGGAAGAGGGGTTATATACTCTTCTCATATGTCTCAAGCAATTCAAGGACTTGTTGTAGGGCTTCGGTATTAGAATTTAGAGATTTCTAACTTGAAATGTCATAAGTGACAAATAAACAGTTTAACTGGTACAGGTTATGGGTTTGGGTTTCGAGTATCATTTGATACTCAGGATGTTTTATGGTGGTCCCAAGTATCGTTTGATACTCAGTATGTTTAATATACTTGTGTCTAGATATTGTTCGATACTTGATATCTTTTATATAACGTTTGAAGCCTACCGTTTTGGAGTCTTTATAGTAATTGTTCATAAGACTCTGCTAAGCCTGACAAGTCTATTTAAGACCTTCTATTCTCCGGGCTTACAGAAGGCAAACTTCGCCAGACTGAGGTTTCAATATACTTGGTGGAACAGTTACTTCTTCAGTTCGCTTGGAGAATCTATTAAGAGCAAACATACTTAGCTATTAGAAAATATTTGGTAGTTGTGATATAGTAAGAAGTTTGTTACAACAACTTAGTAAGTCTCCAGTACTTACTCTTATTAAATACCCCACTTTGGTATAGAGATAGTATTGTTACCGTATAGATTCCCGCCATCACCCAGAAGGCGTTTACCAACAGCCAAATTCTGTCTGTTCAAACTTCAGGAATGATATTTCTAAATTCAAATGCCCAACCCTGGCAAAAAGTCCCTGAATAGCTTTAGCTATACAGTTAGACCATAGGACACAGCTTTTAGCCTTGTGCTGTAGGTGTAGCTTATATGGTTAAGACTCAAGGCTAGAGTTTCCCTCTAATATTAGTGAATTATAACAATGGAAAAAAAACTTGCAAAAAATAACCAACAATATTGACGAGTGAAACTATATCCTGGATCACTTTTTGCAGGATACAACAAGGTATTAGAACATTGCGGTAACCTAATAATTAGATATCATCAAATCTTGTTTATAGAATTGATATTTAGCTTTATTTTTCTTTAGAGTCACAATTGCTTCCAAGGTGGCTACTAAAACATACCAAAGCAGTTCATATATTAAATACAAGACCCAGGGGCACCTACTATTGGCTTAAACAATTATTTTTGTGGTTGGTTTCAACTTTCTTGTCTACTATTCTAAGAAAGATGCTTTTGAACTGGTTTTGGGTATATTGGCTATTGAAGAGGAAATATTCTTTATTATTTAATAAAACCTCCAGATTCTGATTCCCCATATTTCAAAGTACTTTCTAACAAATTTTCAATATGGTATCACTACTATTTATGTAGATAATAAAATTTACATTTGATTCTCCAGTGGTTGCCATGTTGAGCCGCATTTGGCTAACAAGCCGCTAATGCGTACATTACATTATTTGGCTTCAATGATGATTGTGAGGGATCAGGATCTTTCAACTTAGGGCCCCGCGCAACTATAGACAACCATCGATCAGCACAAGATGGTGCCGGCCATTAAGAGAAATTTGAGGGCAGGAGAGCTATGGTCGAGGAGATGTAGTTTACCAGGGATAACGTGCAGTCTAGTGTTTGGCGGGACAAACGCATCTCCTAGGCAATGATACCTCACACGTTAACCTTTTACCTACCAGAAGTTAAGATTGTACAAAATTAAGTGAACAGTTTTGCCCCGTCTATTTGAAATTGATGCCAGGGGACATACCACTGTCCAGTTTTGTTACCCAGATTCCAAGACTAGACAGTTAGCTAAACGGGCCCTTACCTAGCTTGTGTTAGAAACTCTTTGGATACAACTCCATTACATTGCCCTATACTATAAAAATTACTGCTTCCTTCAGTTCTGAATTTCTGAAACAACCGTCCATAAAAGTAGAATAGTCACAACTGGAATGGTTGTCCCCTTATCAGCAAAATGTAAAAACCAGTCCTGGTCCACCAAGGGGGATTATGGTCCCCTTGCTCCTCGTGGTCCACCCGGATCAAGCCTGGTCCACATTTTCAGTAAAATCTCAAAAGGTGTCGATCAGAATGGATCAGAGTGGACCAGGTGGACCACGGGGACCACAACCTCCCTTGGTGGACCAGGAGCGTTCAGCACGACCTTGGACCCTGCTCCGACATTTTCCTGCTGCCCTTTGCCAGGCCGGTGGAGTTCATTGGTTGCTGGAGTTTTTCGGCATTAGTTAGACGGTGTCATATATCACCCAGCCTGTCCTTAGCCAGTACGGGGGAGGAGCCAACCTTTACTCTTTCTGCACAGGAGAGGTTTTTACTTTGGCATATTTTTTTCAACTTCAAGTTAGGTGGGTAATGGTTTTTCCGGCCTGCTCTTTATCAATGCCCAGTCATACCTGTGATCATAATTAAGCCTATTGCTTACACAATTCTGATGATTGAGAGAGATTTCGTCATTTTTTAGATTTAATTTTTTAAGATTTGTGCCTGGTGGAGGTTTTTCTCGTTATAGGCCGTCGTACTCGGGCGAATCTAACCTAAAACCTAGAATATCTAGGAAACCCAAATAAAGTATAAAAAGATGCCGAAAAAAGAGGGGGAAAACTCACAATCCAACCTGCGAAAGCAAGAAAAATAACAAGCAAGCAAACAAGGAGAGAGAAACTGAACAAAATCGATACAGGCGAATACAGACAGTGACCAATTTACTTTCACTCTGAAGGTTATGGAAGGATATAAACTGTATTGTACTGTACAGTCGGTGTGAGAGACGTAAATGAAAATGAAAGAAATTCATGAACGCAGAACGGAAGAAAAGAAGGAAAAGGGTGATGTAGAGATTATGAACCACGCTCCACTGCATGACTTGCGGGGTTGATTCTCATTGATGCTACTGTATGAGCTCCTGTTTAGGTATCGAACCGGGGGTCGTAATGCTTTTGTCCAGATCGACTCAGCATGAATATATCCCAATCATCTATAAGAGCGGCCGTGACAGAGTAGCTGGTGAGGAAGGACCGACGAGAAGAAGAAGGTATGATAGAAGAGAAGAATTGGGGTGGGAGTAGTGGCTATGGAAAAACCCGCGGTTATATGGAGGGCTCGCGTAGGGGCAGAGAAGGGCTTTGATACTAAAGGGTAGGCTGACGAGAAAGGCTAAGGGGAGCATTGAAGCAAGTCCGCCCAGCGGCCCACGGAACGCAGAGAGGCTCCTGTGGCATAAACCGCAACGGGTAGGGAGGGTAGAGGTTGGTAGGGTAGTAGTACAACCCCCGCCTTTTCACCAGAGAGGTACCCGCTACAAGGGCAGTTTACCCAGTGGGAATCGGTATATCATAATTCAGATTCTCTCGTTCCAATAGCAACCTTATAGAATATTTTCCGATATTGTTATTATATGAAATTTAATCACACTATAATAGTTTTAAGTGAGTATATCACTGCCTACAGTATGCTATTGACAGCGCTAAAAATAAAAAAAGCTGCGGAATCTGCAAATAGATTAGAGTAGGGGATAGTATAATAGCATACAACGCAATACCAGTCCTAACTAACAAAGGGGTATTATCAAGTGGCAAAGTTATATGATATCACGAGAAGCAAAATAAGCTATGGTATTATAGCGGCGATGTGGCACTGTGATTCAAGGACTCCCGAGTATCGTGAGTAGGGAAAAAACAAACACAGCAAGCGATAAATACGGACAAGAAAGATGGGATATAATAATAATAATATTAGTATTATGTAATAATTGACTTAGCTTTCCATTATAAGACCGAAAAAAGGGTTTGGCTGTCCATAATGGTATAATATTGTTAGAGCTATCATTAGTACTCACTCGGGGTCATCAGCAAAGATAATACTCGGCGCCAGGGGTGCCGCATGCGTCTGGCACACCTATGGCACATAACGTCAATCGCAAATCAGGACGCAACGTCGATCTGACGTTGCATCCTGATTTTACATCACCTAACGTGGTGCCCGCTTACGCTATCCCTACAGGGACCTTACGTTCTCTCCGCCCTGATGTTAGGCATACCAAGAATGCCGACCCATAAGGCTGACGCACAGACCCCTGCGTACCAAATAAGTAAAAAGTACAAAGTACCAGATACATCTTGGTCTAGCTTAAGATGATAGTAAGTGCCTCCGACTATAAGGTCACGTGTTCGATGCACAGCTGCGTCATAGTTATTATTTGTTAAAATATAATTATGCAACAAGTCATATAATTAAGGCGATAATAGCGCAAAGGCATCTGAGAGATTTAGGTGTGTGTTCCCGTTTTAGGATGCCCATAGGGTAAGAATGAGAGTTGTCTAAGATGACGGACGGAATCAGAATAAACACTTAAGTAAAATATCGTATGACGATACAAGAAAACACATAGCGGAGACCTCCGGGCCCGCTCAGAACCAGTCAGTACGAACATAAGATACTGAGCGCAAATTGCTATTCGAGCGATTGTTGCCACACGTCAGTTCGGAAACCTGATGCGCAGAGAGTGACGGACTCTCTCTGATTTGATGGTCTGACACCTTTGAAGTTGGCCGCTTCATATATGGTTCGGTGAAGAGATTATTACGTTGGCATTAGTCGGCTAGGTGTACTCTAGACTGACCTATTATTCACGGGACTGATATATTCTCACAATAATATGGTAGTCTACGTCTTCATGATCTGAGTATGGAGTCGAACAGTGGTAAGGGTCAAGAGGTGTTCGCACTTAGGAGTTTGGAGAACTTTGTTCGGTCGATACTTAGTTACTATGGTTAGGACATATGGCCGGCGAACACTCAGATGTGGAATATAAATATTGAAGTGCCTCCCTCGCTTAAACAGAATCATCAAGCACCAGAGAAGAGATCTTATCAATATAATAAGTTTAAGTTTAGAAATTATTATTGTCTCATTATCTTTAGACTACGCAAGTAACTTAGTTACACTTTATTACGAGCCTTCCTAGACCAGATTCTCCATCAACAGAACCAGTCGAGTATAAGGCCTAGTCCGGTATCATAAGTCACCTTACCGGCTACCCCTAACACCTGACTGCGTCTGGTCCTCCGCTCTTCCGTCCTGAACACCTCTGATTCTCGGTTGCTGCACCAGGGCGACACCTGATGATCTGCCGCTCCATCCTGATCACCACTGATCCTGGCGTCTTCTGTCCTGACCTCCGATCTTTATCTTCCGCGCCTTGGCTTTGCTCGTTCCGACGCCTCTCTTCAGGATCCCATGATCATGAGCTCTCTAGTCCGGGTATGTCGCTCCTTTGGCTTCTACCTCCAGACACTCTCTGCCGGCACAGAATTATCCTGATTTGACCCTCTCTACATCCTATATATCCGAATCATAGCTTCACTTTTTCTATTCTATCTGTACGCTCCTACCTAATATCTAGATGCCCTCATGATCCCTCCCAGATGCGTGGGGACCTATCTCAACTCTGCCTGACACAATCCCGATCTTGCGCACGGTCTATCCGCTTCTTTCCAACGTCACCCAATGACGCTTAGTATACCATCGCCCAGACGCCCCCGTGCCGTGTCCCTTTCATTGATTCTACTACTCGTACTCCGAACGCCCAGATTACCCTTTACGTTCTCATATCAACACATCGCGGTCAAACAAATAGTATTAATTAATTAAGCTACTGGACACATACGCAACATATTCGACATATCATTTCTTAAATACCCTCACCAACGCTCCCATTGCGCCCCTGTTCCACATCCCCCCGCTCACTATCACTTGGCTCCTGTTGTGCTGGCTCTATTCCGTCAAGGCTCAGCGAGAGGCGTCGCGATGGAGTAGGACTCACAGTCCTGTGCAACGATAGTTCCCTGGTCACCTCCCGTGAACCATCTGCGCTCGGGGGAGAAGAATTGAGAAATCCGAGAAGCCGGGCAGCTGACGTCAGGAGGAAATCAAAAGACAAATCAGTGTCCTGCGAATCGGTTTGACTATCCTGCTACCCCACTGGGGTCCCAATGCGCCGGCTGCTCAGAGTTTGAATTCGGTGGGCCAGCAGTTGCGTAGCCTGGCTGGATGGTTGACTCTGCAGCTCGGCGGCTACCACAACCCAATCGCCGAGAGTTGGGCTTTGGTGGGCTGGCTGTCGCGTACTCTGGCTGGATGCCTAACCCTGCAGCTCAGAGGCTACCGCTGCCCAATTGTCGGTATATCCTCCCTGGCGGTCTTGTCGCAAGTCATGCTCCTTCTCCTTCTTTGCCCGGATGGTCCCGCGAATCTTGTCCAGAATTATCGCCTGTACCCTGTCTGGGCAATCGGCCCACGTCTGAGTTTGCCGGGCAAAAAGCTCTTTAGTGGTTCGGATCATGTTAGCGTCCTGGAGAATACGAGGTGGGTTCGGGTTCTGGCTCAGCTCCTACCGCGTCAGGCTTGAACTCGCCTGATTCCTTATATACTCCTGTTTGCCATGCCCGTAGGTTATGCCAGAGGATTGCACACGTTAAGCAAATCATCGTGCCATTGATACGCCCAAGAAAATCGGGTTGGACAATCCGACGCATTTTCCTGTCTCTGAAGTACTTACCCTATATGGCCTCGGGAATCTAGGGCGCCCAAATCGAAATGTCAATTTCTAAGCCGAGTGTAATACCTGTTAGTTATTAGAAGAAAGTTGTCCAACTAAGGCGCACAAACCTTATATCCGTTTGGGGATCACATAAATTTATCCGTTTCCACCAGGTAGTCCACCCAGCGCGCAATCGCCATGGGATCTTCCGGGAGATTGTATAATTTGTCGATCTCATCTTTAACATGGGAAACAAACTGGGATCATACCCCAGAGTGTCTATTGCGTATCTTTCAGAATTAGTACTATACGCGGCTTTAGGAGGGTGTCATCCCTGGGTATCAGTGTCCACTTACTATCTTTATGTTTTCCTCCGACACTTCCATATTTCCTGCATCAGCTATATAATCACGCGCCTTAAGTCAAGCACCGTGTACCTCAGACGTCAAAGTAATTGGGCCTGGGAGTGGGTCAACCAACAGGGTGTACCAGAGAATGAGAGCTTTGGCCCGCGTTACTACAGCCGCCAATACTCCTGTCGCTGTATTTCGCCGTGACTGGGTACGCGGCCAGATGTCCTCTGTGTGTGGGGTACTCTATTCACCTGCTGGACTCGAACTTCTAACTCCCGACGTAGTAGCACTGTGAGTGGCCAGTGGGGATGAATATCGGGCTACACTGGATGATGGGTGCACTAGTGGAGTATCCGCTCTACCGGGCCTTATACGTTCTCGGGCGTTATACGTTCTTAAGCTGCTGGCGTCCGCCTAACAAGTGCTGCCTCATGTGATCCGGAGGTGGTCGAAACTCGCACCGTTGATACCCGCTTGTTTGTTTGTTTGTCCGCTGTTCCTGCCTGGTGACGCAGCCCTGCTCCTGTAGCATCTGGAATATCATCGTCTTCCGCGTCTGGCTCAGTGTCCGCTGCAGTCTGAATCATTTTGCCAGAGTCTTCGTACTCATCACTACTATCATTGCTTAGATGCACTGTTTGAGTTGGTACTTCTGCGTCAGCTTCCGTCTGAATATCGGTATACGTCGTGGTCTCTATCGTCCTTCTCCGGGGGCGCTTTGCTGGTCTTTCGAGGGCTCCGGTTGCGTTTGGTGGTGTAGGGCGCACATGCGATGGCTGCTCGTTCCGGAAGTGTGCTCGGCGAGCTGCTGGATTTGTTTTGTTGTGTTCCCGACCTGGGTCTCGCTGATCGGATGGCATCGGGTACGACTTGGCGTCTACGTCCCTTCAGATTTCCTACTCGGGGGGTTCGCTAGCTGCCTGCATCGGCTTGCAGTTGTCTAGACATGGTGGAATGCTGAATGGTTGATCAACGTTAGGCAAAACAGGAATTAGGACGTAAAACAATGGAATGTATCTTTTGTGTCGCGAAGATGAGGAATCCGTGGTTATGTTCAATGGACGCGTGAGGTCTTATACGCTAGGACTTAGGGGGGGGGGTTGGGAGCATCACACACTATCACACGGTATTGAAAGCAAATATTCCCTGTAAAAAGGTGTTTTCTGCTTGTTCAACATTATAATCATAATCTCGACGTCCTCAGGTATCATGGTCGTCCCAACTCTAGTTGAAAAGGTTCGGCGAGATGGGCGTCGGTAATGTAGGAGGCGAGGCAAAATCTTGCCACAACAAGTATCCGTTAGCGACACTAATTCTAGCAAGACACTCGCCACGCCTGAAGCAGATTAGGATTATTGAACCTCATCTCCTTAGGTCGAATCAACACCACTGAACGCCTGGAATTCTCTATTTACGCCATGCTATCGACGTCCTCAGGTATCATGGTCGTCCCAACTCTGGTTGAAAAGGGTTGACGTAATGGGCGTCGCCAATGTAGGAGGCTAAGCAAAATCTAGCCACCACGAGTATCGGTTAGCGACACTAATTCTTGCAAGACACTCGCCACCCCTAAAGCAGATTAGGATTATCGAACCTCATCTCCTAATGTCGAATCAACACCACTAAACGCCTTGAATTCGGAATTCACGCCATGCGCTCATGTGTTTGACTAGTTTAGTCCGCGGACGCCAGCCCAGTTAAGGACAGAATGCGCGGCATGCTTGATCCAGGGAAAAAAATTTCGTATGTGAACGCAAGGAGGCGTAAGGACTAGCAATACAGGATACGAGAAGCTGAAACAAGTGCTCCCAATGATATGTTTACTATCGCGTACCAGCTAACCAACAACAAACTGAGAATTCTGACTAAAGCGAACTAAGATCTAGGGAAAAAAAGAAAAAGAAAAAAAACTACCTGAGAAACTAGGAAATCGCAAATTATTTTCGTCCAGCCCCGCGTCTTTTTGAACGCCGTGGTAGGGGCGATGGCGATTTGGTGTTGTTTGGGAGACTACTCAGACTGGAGGTGGAAGAAGCCCTGGGCGCCAGGGGTGTCACAGGGGCTGCTGGTTCTGTCAGGGCTGGGAGTGTGGTGGGCGGCTGTTCAGTTGTGCGAGCTGCTTGTTCGGTCGCTGCCACTGAAGTTGTGTAAACCTGCACATAAATTGGAGCAACGGTGGGGGAGGCTGGACGTTTGTCGCAGATTACGGGCAGGCTGGTAGGAGGGCTGTCCTGGGCACCATCATGTTCTGAACGCAGCGCGGCTGCCCGTTCAATTGTGCGAGCTGCTTGTTCGGTCACTCTCACTAGAGTTGTGTGCACCTGCGCATCAATCGGAGCAACAGCGGGGGAGACTCGACGTTCGTCTCGGAATCCGTGTAGGTTAGAAGGAGGGGCGTCCTGGGCACCATCGAGTCCCCAACGGAGCACATCTGCCAGTCCAGTGTCTGTAACGTAGTCTGCCATCCAGGGTATCTCCCGTAGAACCTTCCGGACATCTTGTAGTTTCATTTGTGTAGAAGGCGCAGAAGGCCTCGAGGCCGACTCCCACCAGAGCGGAGCGAACAGATTATTGCTCGGGGCGTCCTCTATTTCTCATGGGGTAGTCCTCCCTCGTGTCGAGGGGCCCGGGGCTCCCAATTCCTCGTCCGACGTCGTCAATTACGCACCCTGTTTTGATCTTCATGTTAACGTTAGGTGTTGATACTTACGTCGTCCAAACCAATCGCGCTCCCTTCATGAGGCGCCTGCGGTACCCCCTCGCTCTCAGCCTCTAGCCATTCCTCCTCCTCCTCATCCTCATCCTCATCCTCATCCGCATCCTCATGCTCATTCTCATCCACTTGGATGATCCCGACGAGATCTTCCCAAACGTTGCGATTGAGAAACGGGTATCTCCCTTTGGCAGGCTCGGGCGTGTGGGCTGTATCCTCTCTATTCTTGCGAAGTCACTTGACAACCAAGAGATCGAGGGGATCTTGGCCATGGTTTGCAAGGAGCCACGCTAGAATGTCATTATTGCTATGGAGAAAGATGAGCTGTGGCAGGGGGAGAGGTTTTTTTGGGCTCTTGACGTAGCCTGACGGCACCCTCACGAGTCACCCCGATCAGATATCGTGGGCATCCCATTTTCTCCTCCACACGCTGCCATCTAACCACCCCGACCAGATTTTTCATGCTCGGTGTTGTCCACACACCCCATGCGATTCCTTGGTCCGAGTTGCTAGCATACCAGTGATGGTCGAGGAATGGATGTCCCGCTTCTGGGTCTCCCGTTCGGTGAACGATATGGATTCTTACTGCCTGCGGACAATAAGATGAAGATTGAGACTCTGTCAAAATAAGTTAGTGCGAGGCTGACTGGAGCTAGATGGGAATAATCACTTACTCGGAGATTCCGCGACGTCTCTACCACCGGCGTGCTCCGCGATTCCATGCAGGTTAGAGGTGTGGAGTTTCCTAGGCGAATCTTTAACTAGCATCCTCAGGTGACGGTTGAGTTCTACGATGTCATTTGGGTGCTGGTTTTTTTTAATGTGGGTGATGCGATCTTTCCCGGGGGGAAGCGCGCGAGCGAAGACAGTGATTGCTTCCCCTTGGGCCTCTGTCAAGTGACCGGTGTCAAGGTTGCGGGCTGTCATATAGGCCTTGAGCTGCTCACGCCAATTGAAGTAGGCACCAGATGTGACGCCTGAATTGAAGAACCCGCACCACGATTTAGGGAACGCAATGGCGCCATACGCCTTCCTAATTTGTGCTCAATTGTTAGCGTGACAGATTCTGATACGTGGGTGGGGGTTTTCTTTGACCTACCCAGTGCCCGAGTCATGGACGGCTGGCTCGAAGTGCGCGCGCTCCGCAAGTGTCTGTTCACAAGAAAGTTCGTTCTGAGCCCTATATCCTGCAATGCGAATCTGGTGCTTTCAGTAATTACTTACACTCTCTCCTCAGCGGGGTGACGGGCGACTATACGCGGCAGAGTCTTTCTTCGTTTTCCGCTCTCAGCGTCAATCCTCTGGGGCTGCGCAGCGGGGCATCTAAGGCGAATGGAAACCTTAAACTTGCTCACGAATATATAGATGTAGTTTACTTACTTTCCCTGCCCCAACTGCTCTTTCCGTGAGCTCGGAGGTGCCATGGGGAAGTGTGCGATGTTTACATTGAATAGAACACAATGAAAAAGATGAGAAAAATTATTGATACGTCAACTAAGAGACGAGGATCTTGGAGGAAGGTTGACGTAGGTAGGTCAGAATCTGGTGCCAGACGTGGGGGGAAGAGCGAAGAGGAACGTATGGAGAGTGGGAACGCCAAAGTGGAAGGAGGGCTAGGAGGGGGCCTCACATACACCTCGTCGATACCGGGTGGACATTTCCTGACGGTTAGCCCTGGGGGGGTGTACCGTACGAGCAAAGAACGTGACGTAGGGTGTACTAGTACAATCATGTCGCACACCGAAGTGGATACCGGTATTGTGGGCCAGATGAACTAGCCACATAGGGGATCTACGAATTATGATGGATAAAGATAGAGAACATAGACAATCCAATGATGATGAACACTTCTGAGTCTCAGAGATTTCCACCGCGTGTGAGGAAATAAGATTTTAAGCCTCACAAGGATAGAGATGCCAAGGCACCATCGACATCACTTGAATTTTTCATCCATCAAGGGCAAGACCACACATGAGCGAACCAAGACAAAGGTGAACTGGTCAGATGGAGATCGTCAGGCAGGCAGGCAGGCAGGCAGGCAGGCGATGAGAAATATATTGGAAACCCCTAAGAACTCTAATGCTAAACAATATCACTAATACACTATACGTCTAGGTAAACTAAGTATACAATAAACACAACATCAAATCAAACTCTCAGAGGCTTGAACGGTATCTCTCGGGCTTATGCTCGTGACCATCCTCGTCATTGAAGGAAGCACTGCACTTCCGTACCTTCTCGCTTTCCAAAACTTCCCTAGCCATGGAAGGCAATCGAAATCTCTTGGACTTACGCTCATCACAATTTTCGTCGTCGAACAGACCCCAGGGCTGCTCTGTCATCTCGCCTTGAGCAGGATGCCGTCCCAGTTCCGCCGAGTGTTGTATATTCAACCGGCTCGACAATTTGAGGGCGAGTGGTATACATTTCGCGGGGGATTCCCTTCTCTCTCCAGCGGCGGATGACGACATCCCAATACGGCCCTCGCGTCCATCCCCGGCGCCGGGGACATCCCATGACGCGCCGGATAATGCTACAAGTAAAGAGTCAGAGTCCTCCCCCTCTTGCTGCTCACTTGGTTCATTAGCCGGCCCGGGATTAGCTCTGGGCTCCGGTCGTCTGGCCTCTGGATCAAATGAACCTCCACGCAATTGGCTTCGTGCTATCGCTTCATTCGCCCAATTGGTCACAGCGCCTGGTACACGATAGTTGTGCCCCCTCAACGCGGGTGTGGGTTCCCTACTTACGTTATTTGGACGATGAGAATAGATTAAGAGATCAAGCGGGTCTTCAAGAACTGGATTTGACAGGAGCCAGGCCCTTACCGCTTCATCGTCATCGATGAAGACATAATTGATCCATGAGAGCATCGTGTTGGGATCATGTCGTAAGAGTCGGCGTCCTTCGCCTGTAGCGCCAAGTATGTCCCGAATCGTCTCATGTGCTATGGATCTGGTAATCATCGCTGACAGTACACGGATGTCCTAGGAATCCAACTCAGCAAACTGTACCCCGTTGACAGGGGGCCAATTGAGCCGGTGATCATTAGGGTAGTCTGCGGGGCTATCAGCCGCGTGGTAGATCCAAGCAATACGCACTGCACGTGGATGTCCGAGTAGAGCGCTCCAATCTACAACTCCTTAGTCTGTAAGTGAAAAACCAAAACACACGGATTATTTTGAAAAGGACTAACCTGTTGGCGCCCCGTGATTTAGCGGGAGAGAAGGTATGATTGGTGCCGGCGGAGGGCTGTCAGGTGTGCTGTTAGGTGGGCTGTTCGGTGGGCTGTTCGGTGGGCTGTTTGCTGGGCTGTTTGCTGGGCTGTTTGCAGGTCTGTTTGCTGGACTGTTTGCAGGTCTGTTTGCTTGGCTACTGCCCGAGCTGCGGCCTGCGCTGCTGAGTGGGGTATCGAGTAGGATTGGTGCTTGCGGCGACCGAGCCACTGAGGGAGCGGTTTGTTTAGCCGGTATTCCTTGTCCTTGCATCGGGTGAGCAGCTTGAGCGACTTGTCTTTGCGCTTGCGGTTGGTTAATCGGTGGTTGGGGTTGACCCGGCAAATCACCTGGAGCGACTTGTACTTGCGCCAGAACCAGAGGAACGAGTGGTCATTGCGCGTGCATTTGAGGTTGACCCAGAACGACACCTGGATCAACTTGTCCTGGCCCCGGAACGACAGGGACGACTTGTCCTTGAACTTCGGGTTGAGGTTGACCCGGAACGACACCTGGAGCGACTTGTCCTGGCGCAGGAACCAGAGGAGCCACTGGTGCTTGCACTTGCTGTTGAGGTGGACCCGGACCGACACCTGGAGCGACCTGGCACCGGAACGAAAGGAACGAGTTGTCCTTGCGCCTGCTGTTGAAGTTGACCCGGAACCATACCAGAACCGACTTGTGCTTGCGCCGGCATGGCAACTGGAATGACCGGCCCTTGCGCTTGCGGTTAGTTAATCGCCGGGAGAGCGTTTTGCGGAATGGGAACTGGGTTGGGATCAGCCGTAGCAAGACCCCATTGAATTGGGGCGCCCAGAGGTAGTAGCAGTTGGGGAACAATCACCTGGGCAGTGGGGACTCGTGGCTGGCCCAGTGCAGGTGCAGGCTGGCCCTTAGCCACAACCTGAAGCTGCTTGTTCATGGTGGTTGTCAACTTACTCATACAGTCCTTAACAAGTTGAACGATTGCCGCATCGGCCTCCTGCATAAGAGCCACGTTATTCGCAGCTGATTCTCTGGTGAGCTGATCCCGAACATGGCGCAATCGCCTCATTCCTGCGACGATTCGCTGGAATTCTCCGATAGCAAAATTTGCGAGTGGCGTAAAGTTCCTTGCTACCAGCTGATCTTGCACAAGTCGCCCCTATTCTTTATACACCACCGCACCTGCATTATCAGCTGGGAAGCCCACGGCTCTCTTATAGTGAGGAATTGACTGACCCCCAGGATTAGTGCGTGTTGCGCTCATCACTCGTAGGAGAGAATTAGGCGGAAGTTGGTACGTCTGCCCTGCCGGAGCCTGCTGTGCGCCTGGATTATGCATGTAGACGTATCGTACCTGGATGATATTGTGGGCCATATTGGTTGATTCTTGGTGTATCTAGATGAGAGTATTGGAACTAGTGGGCTGAATATGGTGGCAGTTGTGGCCGTTCTGAATGTCAGATGGTTTTTGGTAAGAAGTCCCTTCTATAGCACTCTATCCAATTTATATATACAACTCGCAGACATTCTAGGGTGTTTGAGAGAATCAGGCTGTGTTTTCAAGATTGGCTCAAAATAGATAAAACCTGACGCTCAAAGAGAGGACTCTGCCATTATCCGATTCAACTTGAATAACAGATGATACGCGCATTTGCTCAGGAACGGCTCTGGTGTTGAAAGAAACTATAGCTGACGCCAGGTGAGGTCTGCGCTAAACCCCATGGACGACTAGTTCCTCTTCGGAGCGTCTGAGCTCCTTGACCCTGCGTGCGAACCACACCTGTGGGGCTCAAGACTAAACATAGCGGTACAAGTACCCTCTAATCTACACATAACTCACGATATAGACTGAGCTGACTCCCACCATGCCTAGCAAATGTCCATTCTGCTGACGAAAATACATCCGGTCAGGCGCATATGAGAAACAACTGCGAACACCGCACGCAACTCTAGACATTGTTCTCGCGTCCACCGTAAGATATCCATCATGGGGAGATATTATCAACGACGTTGAAACAAGCGCATTTCACCACGCAGAGGCAAGCGAGCTCCAGGATTCCGAGCATGGATCCGATCCGGATCCCACCGGACACGAGCTCGACCCATTTACTGCTCACGAGTCTTATACAGAGATACCCGGCGACTCTACCTCTTTGTTACCCGGCAGACATGAGGATTATCCACGCGCTGGAAAAGCAATTGGAGACGTCGACGAATTTGAGCAAGAAAACAGCAATCTCTGCGAGGATCCGTGGGCACCGTTCAGTTGTACTCAGGGTTTCAAACTGGCGTCTTGCTTCATTCAGAGTAAAGTACCTAAATCACAAATCAATAAATACTTCTCGAGTGGCCTCGGTAGTTCTGCGTTAGTCGGCTATAGCTCTATGCATACGCTCGAGAATCACCTCTGGTCGTTGGACCTGCACAGTTCGTATCTGCAATGGTTTGAAGGCCAAGTTGAGGATGGCAAGAGAACTGTGCCATTCTGTTATTGTCACGTCCTGGATTGTGTCAAATATCTCCTTTGCCAGATCGCATAACAGGATGACTTGGGCCACGCGCCGCGGCGTGAGTTCGATCCTAATGGTGAAAGGATCTATGTGGAAATGCACACCGCGGACTGGTCGTAGGATGTTCAAGTACAGGGCCCTAACCTCCTCTACGGTAACGTTGGCTGACTAATTATAGAAGACACTTCCACCTGGAGTGACTGTAGTTCCAATTATTGGGAGGTCCGATCAGACCCATCCCAGCAACTTCTCCGGTGACAACAAAGCGTTGCCTGTCTATATTACAGTCGGAAATCTTCCGTCAGCCCGGCGCAACAGCCCTGGATCAATGGCTGTTCTGCTTCTCGCACTATTGCCTGTCCCCCCCAAACTCTCAGAGTCTACCAAAGCAGATCAATACCAGAGACAAGTGAACGCCGACACACTACAAGACGTATTCGAATTCATTTTTACGCCCCTGCAGCACGCTGCGCTTGATGGCGTCCCAATTGAATGTCCTAACGGGAAGGTTCAGAGGTGGTTCACAATCTTGTCTGCATGGGTTGCGGACGATATGGAAAACGTGACACTGGACCCATTAAAATCCAACGCCTGTCCTACATGTTAGGTGCCTGCCGGGGAATTAGGAACCAATATCAAGAACTATCGAGCTAGAGATTACACAAGGGACGAACGATATGGATATGGAAACCGGTTCCCAGGCTCGAAGTCAGACGGCACCCACGTCAAGTTCCGCGGCCTTGGCAACAATTTGGGCCAAAATGTTTTTCATGGACTTCACCGGGTCTCGGCGCCTGACTTGCAAACCCCGGACATGCTCCATATGGTTTAGCTCGGATTATTGAAGCACATGATGGACTGGATCCAGCCTTTCTCAAGAAACACGGGCTACTGCAAGCTTTTGACGACGTTTGCACGGCATTACCGCCTTACCCGGGGTTTTTGGTACCCAACAAAGCCTACTGCGAGGTTGCGCAGTGCCAAGGGACGGATATGAGGAATCTGGGGCGCTGTATTTTGGGAGTTCTCGTGGTGGCACTGCATCAGCCACAGAGTTCACAAGTGATATCTTTAAAACACGGTCTTGGATGCGTCAGCGCCCTCGTCGACTTCGGTATGATGGCACAATACTGAAGCCACACCTCTGACACAATAGCTTATATGGAACATTATCTGGACCAATTTCACAGGATGAAAGGTATCTTCTTGGAGTTTGAGTAAGTAAGTGTAGACTGGCCAAGGTTGACGAGCAACGGAGGGAGATACAACATCAGAGAACGCAGATGAGCCAGCGCGTGGCTGCCTCTAAACGGCGCCGGATCCGTGATGACGATTGCGAATAAGAGCACCAGCGACGTGTGGACTTGATCCATTGCGAATAGCATTCCAACTTTATCAAGATACATCTACTAAGTCATTTTAGTGATCATATGCGCCAGTTTGGCAATATCCTGATATATTCCACGGAGTTTGGAGAGCTCGCCCACAAGGAACAGATCAAGGACGGATGACGACGATCGAATAAACATGAGGCGAGGCGCCAAATCGTGCACAGCTACAGTTGTCAGAACGCCATCCGAATGAGGTTAATGAACCTCATATCTCTTCGACCCTGCGGCGCCGATCTCTAGGGGGATGTCCGGCAACATTAAGAGAGTACAAAGAGTGCCGTAACCGCACTGGTCGTCCGTAGGAGGATCCTGAAACGGCGTCGGGACGATGTGTCCAACGTCTTGGATTTTAGTCAGGTGACTGGGGTCTTCGTCGAGAGTATATATCGCGAATTGATCCGATATAGCGGGCATAACCTGCCTACCCAGTGCTAGCTTGCTGAAGATCATGCAATACTTCAATCACTCCCGGTTCAACTACTAACGCAACTCGAAATAATAGTTGTGGCGTTCCAAGAAAGCGACGTTTACGAGATCCACCATGCGCGATGCACTGCCGCCCTACACTTCAGGAACCAGGGGTGTCGCAATGATTGTGTTTGGGTCCAGGCTAGTTCTGAAGAGATGTATGTTGCGCTGAGGGGCCGTCTGCTGGCAAAGCTCGTGGCGCTGTTCTAAATCAGCGACTGCACCTGTGAGAACGCGGTTCGTCGGGTCGTGGCTGTTCGGATGTTGAGTGCAGTCAACTCAGGATTCCCCTCGGACATACATGGCATTGTTAGAGTGCAGATGAGGGAGGATGCTGGAGATTATACGATAGTTGACGTAGGGAGAATTCACGGCCTGGCGCAACTGATCCCCGAGGGGGAACGGCGCTGGCTGGTTAATAGTGGGATTGTTTTGAGAAGGTTCAACGAAGTATATTAAGGAATCGGAATACGGGGGGGGAGGGGAGGCTGGCTGTGCGTGCCTATCTTAGTACTCGTGCGGCTTTGGAGTAACAAAAAAGCCCCGTCTGGCGAATTATGGTGAGGGTTTTCTAACTTCATCGCCACAATTCGCCAGACGGCGTTGTGGACAATGTCAAGTTATATATGTATGATAAATAGAAGCAATTCCCTAGAAAATGAAGAGTACTAGCTAGTTTACCCTATACACGTAAGATTGGGAACGGGGGCGCACGCCGACGTTAGAGATAACAGGGGAAATACGTCAGGGCACGCAGAAGAGCCAATGTTGAGCTGGCCCCATCATGGGAAGGAAGTGAAGAGAGGCGGAGCTAAGGTGTAGACAGGGCGTCAGTACGACGCGCCGTCGTGTCAGGAGATAGAGGGCGTTGCAACGAAATTCAGGGCGCACAGGGCGTAGAGAACTCAGAAGCGACATCGCTTGCGTCAGGGCGCAACGCCGACGGATCTGACGCAAGTTATTCTTTCGCTGATGGTTTACTCCTTTGCCCCTGTTAAGGTATTATGATAATAATATACAATAAATGTTTTTCTAAAGGGATTCATAATATTATAGAGTTGTCTAGATAGCCTTTTTTCTCTTCTTTTCCACCTTCGTTTTATGCTTAATGGCTGGAATAGTGGTTTCGGAGAAGCCATTGCCAATTGGGCAAAGTAGACGTGTTAACACTGGTGGGAAGGGGTAGTGTCTCAGAGGTGGAATGGAAAAGGCATAGCCGAAAACGCGTGAAGTGAGAGGTCATAGCTCCACTAGAGCTGTCTGGCCGACCGCTTCCAACATATAATCCTGTCAGACTCCCACCACACAAAGTTCAACTATCACACGAGATTCCACTAAACACAAGATCCTCAAACCTCGCTACAGATTGTGTTCTTTGTTCTTTTCCATACCAGCTACCCCACTACTCAGACCCATACCATGCCACACCAGAGAGGAACGACGCGTAAAGCTCACACCGGTGAAACCTGGGGAAGGACTTCAACAGCTTGTATCCCAAAGAACACCAGACACCGCCGGGCCCCCATGCGGTATGGGAACCAGTCAGACAATGAAGTCAGCTTACCAGCCAGTGCAGAAACGGTCACCTGCGAGAGTGAGAGTGAGCCAATAAACCCTGGCCGGCATAGCAGCAGAGTAGCAAGCACTCACGAGACAGAGAACCCACGCTATAACACCCCAAGGAGAGCCTCTATTGCACATGAAATCCACCTAGACCCGCCAGAATCATCCTCCTATCACTCAAGTCCGCCTGGGGCTGGTAGTGTGATTCCTATGAACGATACGAGTGCCCA
>Ga0307507_10002676_pt1 | contig 36666 bp, 5 predicted proteins | sample 7_EM_MG_FD_207223 | JGI IMG/M metagenome (GOLD analysis project Ga0307507, IMG submission 207223) | Populus trichocarpa ectomycorrhiza microbial communities from riparian zone in the Pacific Northwest, United States - 7_EM | ecosystem: Host-associated > Plants > Roots > Unclassified | place...
AGAGCATATAGGTTATATATGGGGTATAGACGAATTGAATAAATATTATCCTACTTATATATATAGCTGCTTTTATGCCTATTAAACAGTAATAATTGGATTTTATTACTAAATAGCGCCATTTTAGGTAAGAAAATAGTAGTAAACTATATAAATATTATTTTATTTACTTTCTAGCTATACTTAAAAGTTATATAAGTTTAATTGGAAGCCTTATTATATTATAACTAGGTAGTTTAAAGCTCTTTTCTAATGAAAATAATAATTAAATAAATTATATAGCTATTTATAGGGATTATCTCTATAATAAATGCCTATATATAATTTTATAGCAAGTATATAAAGATTTTTTAATTTAATAAGCATTTAATAATAATTATATTAATATAGACCTTTAATATAATACTACTTTTATCTACGCCTTTTTTCTAGCTTTAAATGTAATTATAAAACCCCTAAATTTAGTCTATAATATATCATTTTAGCTTATATAGTCCCTACTTGATAACTATATACGGATTTAATATATAGATTATGATTTAAAACCTTATATACCTCTACTTTATCTAATGGCTTAATATTTATATTTTAGTAAGATATTTAAATAGCTATATCTTAAGTATACGTATATAGGGGGTAAATCCTTATTAGTCTTATTTAAGGATTTAACTTATAAGCAACTCTTCTTAAGTAGGGATTAATTGCTATTAATATTAGTATATAAATCGTTATAGAAGCTCTCTATATAATTAATCGCTTAAAATTGAATCTAGAACGTTATAAGCACGCGTAGCTTCTTAGATAGACAAATATCTATTATTTTCGTATTTAATAAGAACTTCTTATACTGTATATTTATTTTAAGCTATACTGAATAAGAAATGGTGGATTAATAAGGTGGGGAAATAGGTGACTTGATTTTGGTGAGGCGAGCGAGTTCGGGGGGTCGCCGAGTTCGGGGGGTCCGAGCTTACCTGTCTATCTGCCTATTTACCTACCTACCTACCTACCTACCTATCTACCTGCCTGTGTCTACTTGTCTGCGCCTACCTGTCTATACCACCTCAATTTAATCAATTGATTGAATCGTTTATAGTGTTTGCTGGCTAGTCGTTTGAACGGTTGTTGTCTGGCTCTGGTGACGGTTATCTGGCTCTGACGACGGTTGTCTAGCTCTAGCGACGGTCGTTTGGCTCCGGCGACAGTCGTCTGGCTCTGGTAATGGTCGTCTAGTTCTGGCGACGGTCGTCTGGTTCTGATGACGGTCGTCTGGTTCTAACGACGGTCCTCTGCTGGCTACCGTTCTGGTACCTCCCTAGGTAGGGAGGATGTAAGGAAGGAAGGAAGGGTAAAAAAACAAGGTAGCTATATAGGGGGTATACTTGGCAGAGGCATGTATAGAGGCTATTGGGAATATAGCGGGGACCCGATGCGGAGCCTCCGTACGCAGAGCTTCGCGTAGAGCCTTGTGCAGAGCCTCTGTACATAGAGCTTCGTATAGAGCTTTGTGTAGAGCCTTATATAGAGCCTTGTGCAAAGCTTTGTGCAGGGCTTTGTGCAGGGCTTCGTACAGAGCTTCGTGTAGAGCTTTGTGTAGAGCTTCGTGCAGAGCTTTATGTAGAGCTTCGCGCAGAGCTTCGTGTAGAGCTTCGTGCAGAGCTTCGTGTAGAGCTTCGCGTAGAGCTTCGTGTAGAGCTTCGTGCAGAGCTTCGCGCAGAGCTTCGCGTAGAGCTTCGTGTAGAGCTTCGCACAGAGCTTCGTGTAGAGCTTCGTATAGAGCTTTGCGTAGAGCTTTGTGTAGAGCTGCGTGCAGAGCTTTATGTAAAGCTTCGCGTAGAGCTTTACGCAGAGCTTCGCATAGAGCTTTATACAGAGCTTTATGCAAAGCTTTGCGCAGAGCTTTACGCAGAGCTTTATATAGAGCTTCGTATAGAGCTTTAGGGGTAGTAATTTTAATATTTATTAATTATATTAAAATTATAAAAATTATACTTTTATATATGCTTAGTAATCTTATAGTTAGCACTTAGTAGCTAAATGCTAAGACTTAATTATAAACACCGCATTTAGCAGCTAAATGCTAGTACTTAGTTATAAATGCCGCATTTAGCGGCTAAATGCCATATTTAGCTGCTAAATGCTAGAAAATGCTAAAATGGCAGAAAAGTAAAATTAAACGCTAGGAAATTTTTTCCTGACGTTTATAAGTTATAGAATTATTTTTTAAAGGTTATAATAAGCTTATATTATAATAAAGCCTTATAGGAAATACTACGTTAGACTTATTAATGTGTGAGGGCGTAAAGAGGCTTTAGGGAAGATTTGAAGGAACAATATAAATTCTATCTAAATCTAAGGGTATATAGCTCTTGCAGAGTACAAGACGTTGCGTAAAGAAGAGAAAGGAATATAGGAAACGTGTAACTAAACATTTGGGGTCTTGGCAGTAGACATATAGGCATAAGCCTACGCGGATTTTAACAGGTTTTAACCAAATTCCATTACATTAGTAAAATTTGGTAGAATTTAATTAACTTAGCAGAATTTGGCAGAATTTAATTAAAGTGTCGGAATTTATCTATTAAGTGTTTTACTAAGACATTCCTACTGTAACTAGGCTAGTCCTATTACAGTACCCCCCCTTTAGCTAAAGGTTTAAAATAATTTAACTTAGTTAAGAATTTATAATTTTATTACGAGTTATATTTTAATACTGGGTAGTAGTCTTGGCAAGGCAAATCTAACTAATTAGACAACTTTAACTGGCGGTTAAAGTTCCTTAATATCTTACATGTTACGTAACCGTGTATCACGGCACTGACCTGACACGTTGTTATGATTCAGTGTTGTCATGACACGAGCACGGACCTGACCCCTGAGCGACGTGTATATATACCACCTCACCTCCTACATAGATCCTCACACGACATCGTTTGTCAATCATACACAGTCACCTCGTACATCGTACCTTGACAGTCCGCACGTACTGTGACACCGTGTTATAAATATTATAATACTTTTTAAGTTCTTTTTAAATTTAAGTTTCCTGCTATTATGTTTTATGTATTTATATTAGGTGGCAGTTATTTGCCTTTATATTATGTCTATCTAGCCAGAGTAGGCCGCAAAGGATGGTCTTTATAGAATTCTTTTACTAGGGAAGGCGCGTCAGCCTTAATCTGTTTATAGGTTTCCTAGGTTTATATTTTATATCCTTCTCACTTAATAAAAAGTTTAAATTATTTAGATCGTATTTTCTATTATATATTATTAATTAAGTTAATAAAGTAAGAACTGTTACTGTTATTAATAATTATAAAAGGTGGTAGTAATACTTTATAAGTTATAAAGTTATCTTTTAAGGGTTGCAGTAAGCTTATATAAAACATTAGGTGTATTTTTATTTTAGTTAGTAGTTTAAGCTTATAGACGTATAGGCTTAGTTTCTTCTTAATTTGGTATAGGCCTCTAAACTTCTAATTAAGTTTCTTTAAGGGCCGTTAAGTTTTTAGGGTTTGTATATTTAGGTAAACCATATTACCTTCTTTAAAGTCCTATGCAGGGGCTTGTCCTTTATTTATATGCCATTCCTATAATATTTAAGCGTATATTAATTTACTTTATAATAGTTCTGTTAACTACTTTATTTAATTAGTAAAGTTATGCGCGTTAATTAATTAGATCCGTTTAATTATGGGTCCTATTATGTTAATTTTAGGTTATAGTTTAAATCTAAGTTAAGGGTCTTGTCCGTAGGTTACGTAGAATGGCGTTACGCCCATTAATACGTTTATTATATTATTTGCAGTAAACTTAGCTAAGGATAGCCATTTTTCCCAGTCGTCTTATAAGTAGGAGTAGTATATTTATAAGTATTATTCTATAATTGCGTTTATAATTTTGGTTTAACTATCTATCTCTAGATAAAATACAGTTAAGAGTTATGTTTAAATGCTTAACTATTTATATAGAGCTTGCCAGAAGTCTAAAACAAACTGGCTTTTATAGTTAGATATTATTAAGTTAAGAAGTCCGTATAGCTTAAAGACGTACTTAATAAAATATTCGGCTACTAATACTATATTAATTAAGTCTATAGGGATTATATATTACATTTTCGTAAGATAGTTAACTAATACTATAATATTTATAAACCTATTACTGCTAGGTAAGTTAACTATAAAGTTAATTAAGATGTTACGCCATCTTTATATTGGAATTGGTAGTAGTTAAAATACTCCTTACTTCTTTATATAAGAGGTCTTTCTACGCACGTACATTTTGCATACTTAAACATATTTTTATATATAGTTGTGCATTATAGGCCAGTAATATGCTTGTTAAATAATCTTATAAGTTTTTACATGGCTAGGATGTCCTACTATAAGGGAGTTATATATAAATTTAAGTATTTTAAATTATAAGGGTTTGGAATTTAGAACTACCATCTTCTATTAATAGTACAATTAATTATTTTAAATTTTGCATTTAGCGAGTGTAATATTTTTATACTATTGTTTTCTAGTTTGGATTGCCTTTATTACATCTACTATCTATATATTGTTTTTATATTTATATTCCATTAGCTTATTAATTTCTATTTCCTATTTATTAACTTCCAATTTATTTCTATTAAGTTCCATATTTAGAAATATAGGATATAGTTTTTTAAAACGCTTAGAGGGTAGTAAGATCTATAATTAATTTATAATCCGTTTATCTAAAGCGTTTATAGGTAAGTCCTATAATCGTTATATTAATATATTAGGCTTTTAATTAAGTTTGCCCAGTTAATATATAATCTTAAAGTTAAATTATAAGAGGTATTCGGCCTAACAAATTTGGTACTATATTAGTTGTTTTATAGTTATAAAGTATTACAGGTTTTTATAGTCTGTTAACACGTATATTAGAAACAACAATCCTTCTAGCTTAGGACGCCATTATTTAAAGCATTTAACGATTATAAGTAGTTCCTTATTATATATTTTATAGTTTAATTTAGTAGGGGTAAGTTTTCGGGAGAGAAAGGCTACTAGACATAGTTTACCATTCTTATTATATTACAATAACACTCCCCCTAGCGCATAATCAGACGAGTTAGTTTTAATAGTATATTTAAGGTTAGGGTTAAAGTAAGTAAGAATTAGAATAGGTATATCTGTAAAAGTGGAACCGCATTAGGAAATGGAGGTTTCCTTTATAGGCAACACGCCCTCGCTTGCTAGCCCGCCGCTTTATCCTAGCCCGTGCTTCAACCTTATTACATAAATGCGTCCTCCTCTTGCCGTTTTACTCTCCCTTCTTTATCTTCTCTTTCCTCCCTAACGCCGCGCATCCCCCTTATTAGATATTATTGCCTTAGCTAAGCCTCCTCGCTCTACCCCTAAGCCATTTTACTCCCCTATTAGGGTCCGTATATATATAAGTCCTACCACTTCCCTTAATTTCTATATTTTAGACTAATAGTAGTATAGCGCCTCTTGGGCTCTCTAATAACTTTCTTATACTCTCTTTATAGTAACAGATAAAACGGCTCCTTTTATTTTCGCCGCTAAAGTAGTAATAGCTATTTATCCTTTCTATAGCCTAACCTTAAGAGACTTGTCCCACTTACGCATACGGGCATTTATAATATTTGAAACTTTCCCCCCTCCTATTTAGGTTATTCCTTTGGCTCTAGGGAGCTACTACCTATAGCTACTAATTAACAGGATCTATAGGAATTACTATATTAGTAATATTACCTACTTTATTTTTCCAGGAGAGTCTCCTTCCCAGAGTAACAGTGCCTGGTCCCTCGTCGCTGTAGGCTCCCTTATATTACTAGACGGCTCCTAGTTACCTTACATCTTATTATATTTTAGCCGGCAACCCTACTTAATTATACAGACATCCTCTCCCTAAAATGGGCTATATGCTATTGGCCCTAAGTACCTTAAGTTATAGAATTTATAACTTAATCCCTATTGGCACAGCTATAAATAGCTATAGGACTGTGCTGAGAACCGCCTAGCCATAGATTATACGGGTTATAGCTACTACAAGCTACAAACACGTCAGGCAGTGTTATATTATAGCGTTATAATAAAGGCAAAGCTAGACGCTAAAGTGGGTCCTTAGCAAAATAACCATAGGTTAATACTAATTACTTAGCTTAGTTAAAGCTGCGCCGCTAGAAACTAAAAGCCTTTACCCTCCTTAGCGCCTTCTCTACCTAGACTTAAATCTTACTTTTGCCTAATAATTAGAGGATTAAATTACGGTTAGAGAAGCTGCTAGGCTTTAGTCTAATTTAGTCCCCTATTTAGTTAAGGAGGTATAGGTTATATAGAAATATCCCTTATATAGACCTAAGACTTATAAGGCGGATTCTAAAGGTAAACAGCCTATCCAGTAGTATAGCCTGGCGTCTGGTGGAGTTGGTGTTATAATCTTGCTCTTAGCTAACAAATACTAGAGGAAATTTTGCGCATTTAATCTCCTAACGGAGACAGACTTTATGCAGTAGCTGTATTAGCTAAAAGGGCGCAGTGAGATGGATATAGGTGTGATTGTCTAATCTACTTAATCTATCTGCCCCCTTATATCATTTGTGACATCCAGTTATAGGAGAGGGTAAAAGCGAGGCTTTTACGCATATTTAGGAGGTTAAGGAGCGGCTATAAGCTCTATACTGCGACCAAGGATCCTAGGGAGAGATTTAAGGATGCCCTTATTACTTAAAGTGTCTTTTAATGCTTATAGAAAAATCACGGCACGCCCCCTACCTGTCTAACTCTAGAAACTATGGTCTTGTAGAGAATCTAGCACGGAAGATCTAGTTTGCTAGTATAATTAGGTTAAAAAACGGACATATTAGCGCTAGCCCTAACTCTAAGAAATAAAGGTAGAGGAGGCACTTCACCACCAACCTCCTTAATAAGGTGGCTTGGTGCAATACCCTTATCAGAGGCTGAATATGCCAGCTTAGTTAGTTAGGTCTTAATTACAGTTTCCTAATAGGCGTTAATCTTATAATAGAGTTTAAGCCCATGCAAATCTTTATACTTTATAAACGGCAATTGCTAATAAAGCGTAGATTATATATTTTAATTTACTATAGAGCTGGTAGAGTTATTCTAGTATAGATAATATAGATAAGAGCTAGTGGCAAAGAGGAAACTAGCATACACTTAAAAGCCCAGCATAATCCCCCCTTTAGGGCTATTAGAAAGGTATAAGACAATAGCAACTCTAATAATAAGAATAGCAATAATGGCTATAGTAACATTGATACTATTTTAATCTTTATTTTATATCCCTCCTAAAATTTCGCTTAATAATAATAATTTCTATACTAGTCCCCCTAGAAAATTGACAGCTTTGCCTTAGTATTATATAGTTACAGCTTCTAAAGAAGGCGCAAGCAGCGCACCTTAGAAGAAGTATAAAATACCTCGTTTCCCCCTAAGAAACAATCCTAGGGCGTATTAAGCTTGGCTAATCTTAGGCATGTTATTCTATATAGAACCTTAGTTTGGAGATTCCGTCTAATAAAGCGCCTATAGACCCTAACCATAATTACGAGAATGATTATAATAAGGATAACAAGGATGACAATAAAGATATTTACAGGGATGTCTATAACAGAGGAAGTAGTTAAGGTAATTACCCCTAATAATTACCCCGTTACTCTCTCCCTATTCTCCTAGCAGCCATAAACACGTATACTTAATGGCTAGCAGCGGATCCAATAGTTATTAAAAATAGTACAGCCGACCTAGACTTAAAGGCCAAAGGTAACGGAGCTGGCAATAGCACTAGCAATAAAGCTGGTAAAGTAGGCGATCAACTAGCACCTTATAAATTAGGTATATACTTCCCCTCTATACAACGGCCTTACTTAACAATTATTAGGTAACAGAAATGACCACAGCAATAAGGACAATAAGGATAAGGAGCTACATTCTTTAGAAAAGCTGGAAGATCTCTTTAGCGCATCTTTATATAACCATCTTAAACTTACGGCAGAAGACGTTAATGAAATGGATAGTCTAGCTAAGGGAATTAATGTTATAACTATTCCCCGGGCTAGACAGAAGCTAGAGACCTACATAGTAGCTAATTAAGAGTCCTTAATAGCCAATAAGGCGGATAATATTAGTAAGTTATAAATATTAAAAATATCACCACTATAACCTAATAACCGCGACATATAGACAATCTGCTTATTAGAAAGGAGGGTAATTATAAAAAAGAAAGCACAAGAGGCAAATTATCCTTAACACTAAGAAAGCGGAAGCTTAATTAGCTTAAGCGGGACAGCGTTATTAATTATAATTCCAATAACTCTGCCAAAGATAGTAGCGGGGGTGGTAAGGGCGGTAAGGGTAGTAATAGTCCACATCCCTAGAAGCAACAAAGCTACCTACCTCTTATAAAGACCTGCCTTCTAGCCCCTGTCCCTGTCCTTAACCTCAACTCTTAATGCCCGCAAGTTAACCAGCAAGTGGTATCTACTCCACGGCCCGCCAGCCCTTCGCTTTAGGAGCCTACCCTTCTCCACAGTATTAAACCACCACACGACAAGGCCAGCAGTTATATTTATAATAAGAACGAGGATGGTAATAGCAATAGCGTCACCAACAACTAGAGCGACGTTTTAAACCCAGAGCCTACTATAAAGCGCCATACCTAGGCTAAAAAAGACAAAATTAATAAAATAAAGTTGGATAATAAATGGGAGATCGACAATATTCTAGGGAAGAGAATGACTAAGTTAGGGCGCAAATATAGGGTGGCTTAGAAGCCAACCTAGGTTTATAAAAGCGGGCTTTTAAATTCTAAAGATATCCTCAAGTCTTACCAAAGACGCGTCCGGCATGCTAAGGTTAGATCACCGTAGGTGCACTCTATAAAAGTAAAGGGCAGAGCTGCCGTGCGTAAGGGACAGCGGTAATACTTTAGAATATCCTCGTTCTTAGATAGTAGTGCTCTTTTTTGGCTTAGAGGTCTATTTCTAGTTTAGCATTCTTATCCTTAGCACATTTAGCAGGAGTATCTTATAATTGCCAGTCTAATAGACTTAAATTCTTTACATACTTTAGACGACATACAGCAGTGAAACTCTAATTACCGCCCTATATAAGCCACATTCTCGCTTAGCTAGTTACCTTATACTACGTAAAATGGAAGCGATGAGGTAAAAGCGTGTATAAAAGAGCGTATTCTTAGATAATTAATTCCTCGGCAAGTGGCTTGTTACAATAATCTAATACGCATATAAAAACACGTAAGCCCTTAGCGAGAATTTGTGGAGTAATTTAGCATTTAAGTGTGTCATCTCTATCCCTTAGCACGGTAATTTATGTACCAGTATTACTAAAAACTAGCCAATTAGAAGAGATAAATTTAGTGTCTATACTTAGGAATTTAAAGCTTTTATACACACACTACTTGCTTGTAGGACGCTACCATGCTAAAGGATACTCTTATAACCCTAAATTTATTATAACTACTTTGGCCAAAATTTATAGAGCAAGTATCCTTTATAAGAGAGGTAATTGAGAATTAGCTAGAATTAGGGACTTCTTTCCTAGTCCTTAAAGATATCCCCAACAAAAGAAGTTACTATTAGGCTATAGATTGTCTGCCATGGCAGCTAACTAGTAGGCCTAATATTGTGTCTTACTTTTATTTTAATTTAAAGAACTTTACGGGTTGGCATTATAATAAAGCTAAGGCGCTTCCCCTATAAAATAAAGCGTGTAAATTTACTAACTACAGTATGTACTATCTAGACCCGAATTAACACTACTATATCTCCTACATTAAACGCATCTTTAGTGGCCTTCCCGCTCTAATTAAAACTGGCCACTTAAAAATGGAAGGAGGTATTACGCCCTCTAAACTAGGAAACGCTATTAGGATTAAAAGATTCCATAAGGCAATTGAGGGCTAGTTCGATCATTAAGGCTGCGTATTTAACGTTGATTGCTATATAAACTACAATAAGGCATATAAGGAGTGGGAATATACGTTTAGCACTAAAAATATTAAGCACTAGCTCAGCCACCCTAAGAGTAAGGGTAAATGCGAGTAGTGTAGATTAATGCCAGAACCTAAAAAGCCAAGGAGGAGCGACTATTTTCCTAAAGAGCCTACCAATTGTTTATTAAGCGAGGTACTTGCGTATATAGCTAAGGTGTCCTATATAGATGGATTGCCTATTTCTTAAACCAGAGGCGACTTTAGCACTACTCTGTACTATTACGCACTTGTTAAAGAAATGCAAAGACCACTTTCTAAAAAGAAGTCTTAGATTACTATAGGCGCATTACTATTCAAAATTAAAGGCCTGGCCTACTATGCAGAAGAAAAGGGGCCGGCCTATTAGGCGGAAGAGGGTAATAACGCCCTTCTTTTGGCTTGGAGGTCTATTTCTTATTATATATTCCATTTCTGGCTTGATCTATTTATGGCGCATTTCCTATTATATAAGGGCTGCATAAAAAGGTCTATAAGAGCATCACTTTTTTAAGGGCAGTAAGCAAGAGCCACCTATCACCACTTATAATACCACAAACAATAGAGAATGCAAGGCTAAAACTACATTCATAACTTTGCCAGCCAATTTAAATTACATAACACAGCTAAAACCGAGCGGCAGTCCGAATAATATAAAGTTAGGCGTTAATAATTAATTAACTTATATATATAACGTAAATGCGTATAAACTGGCTGCAGTTAATTTGCCTTATAAATAAGAACGAGCTATAAGAATCCAATCCTTAAAGATATTTTAGTTAGTAGAGGGGCTATATATATCTGGTAACTCTAATCCCTTAGACTACAGCTAATGCACAGCTAAAATGCGCGTCATAGCGGACACTTTACCTGTTCTACTATTTGGCTGGTAGCCTAATTATATACGTAATGTTCTACGCTAAAAAGCTTTAATAATAGGGTAAAGTAAATCCGGCCGCAGCCCAGCCTAAGAGGTAGCCACTTAGCAATTCTTTTATATAACCCTTCCTATTGGGCACTAATAGGTAAGCAGCTATAAACCTATTAACTGTAGTAATATCTCTATTATCCCTTATAAATTTCCTTTAACCCTACTTCGCTAATTATTTATAACGCAGCTCTATAAAGCCGCTCTCCGTTTAAGCCTACAATCTACCTCTTTTTATATTTCTTGCGTTCTGCCTCTTATAGTTATCCAGTAATTCTATTCTTGCCATTAAGGTGAATATTAGCCTAGCTATTCTACCCCGCGCAGTATATGCCTAATTACTTACATCTTCTATAATAGTTATGCTTTAATGCGTATGTGCTTGGCGGCCTTTTATTCTAAAACAAGTTCCTAAATTAGCCGCCATTTCTCCTTAGATAGCAATCTGTGATTAAAAACGCTTTGCAAAAGACAGCATTTACTTAATATTTCACGTCTATAGAACACCTCTCCTTTATAACCACTAGTCCCGCCAACTTGCGCGGTTGTACTTCTAGCCATATAGATTATATCCGCTAAGGCCAGGGATAAGGCGCTTAGTGGGGAATAGAAGGAGATTAAAGGTTATATATTTAAGATAACGGAGGACATAACTATAATATTTAAAGGCAGATTATGCCTTATTAAAGACGGCAAAGGGAAGGTAGTTAAAGTATTAGGTATAGAAAATGGATAAGTAACAAGAGAGGTTCTTGTTAGGTATAAATATTATATAATAAGGGCACGGATTAAGTTAGAGAAGAGGTAGTAATAAGTAGTAATCCAAAGCAATATATGCCATTTATTTATAGATAAGAGTTAATCTAGCTTCTTCTATAGTATTTTTTTAAAACTCTAGAGTATCTAGATCCCCTAAACCAAATAAATTAAAGATGTTCTATCTATCCTAGTGGCTGATCCTAAATATAAAGAGAGCGTCCTCATTGTCCTCTAGTATGTATATAGATAGGCAATTCGTAACCGCTAGTCCTCCTCTCTTCTTTTCCTTTCTTTATAAATTGCTCGTCTTTATCCCGGTGCAAAATGGCTTAGGGAGATTTTTAATCATATAGCGCCTTATAAATGAGAAAGAACAGTACTAGCCCTCCCCTGGTAATATTGGATTTCCTATTTAATGTTAACTACAGATGCGATATTTTATTAAAGGTTATTTTACAGACCTAGAGTTTACTGTAATTCCAACTAGGGACGCTTTAATAATGGTTTATCTGTAACTTAGTAATATATAGGCATAATGGCGCTTAGAGGACTTTTAGAAGAGGCGTCTATCTTAGATAAGTATTAATATATTAAATTTGGGAACAAGGTGTCCAACCATTAGTTTTAGGATTGTTGGATAAGATTGTACTTTCTTTTTACAATAAATCTTGCTCTAAGATATATAAGTAACTAATTGATGAGCACCTAAGACTTGTATACTGAGCGTTCCATAAGCGTCCTAAGGGATTGGAGCTTTAGAATGCCTCTCTAATAACTAAGAGTCTTAGGCTAACCCTAGCAATAGTTAATATTAAGCACCGATTATATAACTAATTAATCATTGCGCACCTAAGCCTAGGCCTTAGGCTCTAGTTAACTAACCTTCTCTATTAGGTCCAGCTTGTTAATTTGGTAATGCTACTATAATTAGTTATACTCTCTCCTTAAATAGGGAATAGAGGTTTGTATACCTTTATCTTACTTACTTTTTGCAGGTTGGAGCTCGACATATGCTAATCTAGTTAGTATAATGTTATATATAAAAGAAGGGTTTGTACTTTAAGGAAATAAGGCTTGTATAAAACTAAGGTAACTACGGCTGCTAGTAAAGCCCTATTCTGCGGCTGTTAACTTAAAGAACCTTTTAGCCGTAGGCTTTAAGTTTAGATAATACGGTTTGTAGTTTTTAAGGCAAGTAAGGTACTCCAAGACAATGTTAAAGCTTATTTTAGTGCATTCCGTTGGCGGGATAACTAATACTATAGCAAGAAAGACGTGATCGTTTATATCCTAAATATCCGTATATACGCGACAGGCTTGGGCCTTCCGCTATTTTATTGCATTTTGGCCGCTAGGCTCCTTAATAGGCTCGCCCCAAATAAAGTTAAGACGGGAGTTTTTTAAGAGTGCTTAATCGCTACGCATTATACTATTTATTTTTAATTACTTAACTTTTTTATTAATCTTAATAAGGAATCTATTAATTTCCGTATTAGAACTTAGTAGGGTTAACCAACCTACCTTAAAAGTTGTGTATTAGTCTATAGCTAGGAACAGATCTAGAATATTATAGCTAGTAACAATAGAGTGAAATTTAATAAAGTAAAATGCAATATTAAATAAAGTAAGATAGGTATGGGTAAAATGTAGTTTTATATAGATTTAGGTTCTAATTTTAGCACCTATATATCACAACGTGTTACACAGGGATTAGTTCAGCCAATAGATATATAAGGAAGATCTTAACTGTTAGGGCACGGCTATATATTAGCTAGTAGAACGTCTGGGGACTATATTGTCTTATTACAGCCTATATTTCATTTTACTCTATTTTATCTCATTTTAGCTAAGTTTTAGACTTTAATATACCTTTAAGTAACCAGAAGCCGATTTTGCAAGCGACTATATTAATTAGAGCTATTGTATCTGCCTTCTTTCATATTATATAAGGGAAAACAGGATAGTTATAGAGTGAAATAGAATAGAGCGAGATATAGAATTATAATAAAGTAGAATAAAATATAGTGGAATAGAGTGGAATGGAACAAGCTAAAGTAAGGCGAGCTTAAGCACTAATCGGTATCTATTCTTCCTCCGCCTCTAGCGCTTCTTCGCATTCTTTAAAACCGTCCACCTAGCTCCTATATATTAATTAGAATAATTACATCTTTTTTAACTATGCCCTTAGCAATTAGAACTTATAACGCCTTACCTAACTCACTAGCATATGTTTACTTTAGTTAAAAGAGTAATTAGCTTGTTTAGTGTTAACCTTCTTTTATAACATTATAGAATCTAAGCCGCGATCCGCGGTATAAGCCACCTATTAAAGTCCTAATAGGGTCCCAATTATATCCCTTCCCGCATTATTTCCAGTTTAAATAATATTAGACAGCTATAAGCCTCTACTATATATATAACTGCGTGTCTATCGCATCTTCTTCTACGTCGCTTTAGTGCTAGAACTAAGACACCGAATATAAGCCACAGCTCTGTTTCTATAGTTATGGTAGGATTATACACCTTTACTCAGTTAAGTTCTGTGCTATGTTAGAAGTGATATTAACATGGCGTCTCCTAGGATGAATAGGGGGAAGTATTTATATAGCATAAAGTGGGTTCTAGTAAATATTCGCGGTATAGCAGTAGCTTAGGTCCTATTAAAGGGTATAAAAGAAGGCGGATCTTTTAAAAGAAATAATACCATCTACACTTAGCTCCTTACTTTAATTTTCCTCTAGAGACTGGTACTATTAACCTCCTCTCGCTACTTCTTTAATCTTATATTTCAAATCAGCTCTACCCTTTAGGTAATATGCAGACTATATTAAAGACCCTAAACACTCCTCTAGGTAGCCCTACTTTATTACTAGCTTAGCAGCCCCTTACTATTTAGTATACTCTGCAATTCCTAGAGCTGCTAAAGGTAGCTATAGTAATAAATACGTTGTCTACCTCGACCTCTATCCTAGAAGGCCTAGTTGTTAAGCTACCAGCCCCGGAAGACCCTAAAACTAAAGCAATATCGTTAGCCTCTAGGTTGGAGTATAAGACGGTAAATGAAGTATATGTCTCTATAGTCGTGCATATATAGTCCTACTAACACTATTTCTTTACAGTTAGGATAAGAAAGCTTATTAGTATAAGATTGCTAAGCCAGTGACCCTAATAGGAGAGGTTAATAAACTGGACTAATACGTGTTTATTAATTGTATTTAAATTGATAGGCATAACACTCTTTATAAGTGCCTTTAATTACTAAAGATGAATTATAGATAAGAAAACCAAAGACTCTACGTCTTATATTAATGTTAAGTCTAAGGGGTTGCAAGACGTTCTAAGAAAGGTCCTTAAAGATATCCACGGAATCTGCCTAAGAGAGGATAAGCCTTTGGTATGGAAATTCTCCGCTATTAAAACTTACCGGCTTATACTGCGCATAGGTTAAATAGAACGTTCTATATAATTTTCTCCCGGAACTAGAATTGTATTAAAGTAGTATAAACGTTAACTCTAAAAATAAAGTATATTTGGAATATTTGGATCTCTTAATTAGCTTTATTAAAACTACCCACATGTCTATAACCAAATGCCTTAAACCCCTTTTTAAGAATTATAAAATCACGTATAATCTGCTCTAGGCTCTCTTTAAGCTAAACTTGGAGGTCTATACTACCTATCCTAGTACCGGCGAACCGAGATGCGTTAAGTATAATTATGGTAAGGAGAAAGCAAGACCAGACGGAGCTAAGTACTTCTATCTAGACTATTGCTACTTCAATTTTGATGGGAAAGTGTTTAGAGAAGCCGCCCTTAAGCTTACTATTAAGAAGTTCCATGGAACAAAACAGATAGACTTCCTTTAGGCATTTCCTTTAGAGTACTACCGAAAATTAAGCGAGATTAGAGCATAGCTAATTGGATATGGTTAAACGTTTAATGACTTAAAAGGTGTCTACCACCGCTAGTACCAAGGGACTGCCTTCTATAAGGATAAAGACGGCAATAGGATTAAAGTCTCTATTAAGAGCTAAATTATAGTTAATATGGCGTATTTCCGGCAAATTAACCCTAATTATGCTAGACCACAAATTAACAAGTCGCCGGAAATACTAGACTTGTAGGCCATCTATAATTCCGCAGAAAGCTTAAATAAAAGGAAAGACTAAATTAAGAGGACAGATATAGATCTAACTAAAATAAAGGATTAAGATTTCCTAATTAGCAGCCCAACTGTGCTAGGTTTTAGTTTAGGTAATAAGCTCTAGCGTACGTTATCTTTACTTATATATAAGCGGCATTTACTAACGCGTTATAGTTGAGTTCGCAGTTGCTAATATTAGCAATATTATATAGAACCCTTCTTCCTTTAATAACCTTAGGATTCCTACTTAGTAGAAGGAGATTATTTAAGCTCTTAGTAAAACCTACTTATCTTAAGACTTTTACCCTATTTTAGATAACTTTATATTGGGTAAAGGGCGCGGACTTATTATCCTCCTATAGTATATTACTATACCCTCTCTTATAATATCAGTTACACTATCTACTAAGATAGGCAAATTAGTGGGCCGCCTGGTATTGGTAAGACCTTAATAGCAAAGGTAATATCGGAATACCTTAGGAGACTACTTTATGTCATATATCTCTATTCCCTTATAATTGCGGCTTTTTCTAACTGAGTAGATCTTTGCTGGAGAATTAGGCATAACCGCGGATGCACTTAAAGAGAGGCTTTCTTATATCTTTAAAATAGTAACTTACTGGAAAGCCACTCTGCTCCTTAATAAGGCAGACGTGTTTATGGAACAGCGTGCTACCAATAATATCTATCGTAATGCCCTTATTTGTGTATTCTTGCGTAAGCTTAAATACTATAAAGGAATCTTGTTTCTTACAACTAACCGGGTAAAGATAATTAATAAAGCTATTATAAGCAGAATATACCTTGCGCTCTGGTATGGTCCATTAGATCGGAACGCTTAAGAGGTAGTTTAAAGGAGTTTCCTTAATAAGGTAAGCATAACAAAAGGAGCTGTAGATTTTATAGAAAAGGACCTTAATATTCTAGTAGGGAAGGATCTTAATAGCTAAAAGGTAAGAGCCTTTGTATCTACAGTAAAGCCGAGCTAATTAATTTTCTGATCTAGATTAAAAATACTGTTTTTACGGCTTAAGTATTAGCTAGCTATAAAGAGACGCAAGTGTCCTTATTATATCTAGAATTCGCTATTAGTGCGAACGTAGAATTTCAGCGTAATTTTATAGGAGGAGGCAAGTTTGACAATATACAGTCCTACGCTTAGCTCTCTTAGATTTACTAGGGTATTGGGGGTCTACAGAATGTATACCTTTTTAGCGCGTGGGCAGATATACATTTAGGATTTAGCTATCTTTTCCTTTTCTTCTTTTTTCCTATTTATACTTGTCAATAGTTAGAGGCGGTACGTTACTTAACTATACTGTTTATTGGCTAGTAATATATATATATATATATCCCAATAGCTTTGCGCTATACAGCTTTAATGTAATATAGATGCATAGCCTTAATCCTAAAATGTGGAATCCAATATTACTAAATAGAGTTAATTATGTAAGCGGGTTTCTATTTAAAATAAAATAGAGAAACTAGAACTTTATTATTTTCCCAGATATACTATCTATATGGGATGGCATAGAAAATAAGAAAAGAAAAGCTAGTAATTTTAAACGGTTTTAAATAAAGTTCCGTACGGGATAGAAAATAATAAAAGTATTATTTTTATAGCCACTTTTCCCGTATAGGAGGATATTAAAAGAGGTATTTAAAAGCTAGATATAAAAGATAATTTTAGTAGAAATCCCGTATAAAATATTATCTTTTATAAATATATTTTTAAAATGGAACATAAATTCCAGTTTCTATAAGATTTTTTATTAAATTATTCCGTATGGGATATTATAGGAAATAGGATATAAAATCTAGGTAATTAAATTTTAATATGGGATTAAAATATAGTAGATTATTATATTTATTAGCTATTTATACCATATGGATAAAATTAAAAACTATATGGGCGAATTACTAGTAGATCTAGGAATAGGAGAACGGAAGCCATAGGGTATTAGTTCCCGTATAGAAGAGGAAAATATAGCTAGTGGCTCTTGTAGGGGAGTTAAAGCCATATAAGAATATAAGCCGCAGGGGATTAGTTCCTATAAGGTAGTGGAATATGTGGGCATTAGCACCTATAGGGGATTCGTTAGCGTAGGGGATTTATTAGCGTAGGGGATTTGTTGGCGTAGGGGAGTAGATCCTATAGGGGAGTAGATCCCATAGGGGATTTATTAAAATAGGAGATTGCATCCTATAGGGGATTATTAGGAGTAGGGGATTGGTTCCTATAGGGCAGTAAAATATATAGGCATTGGCTCCCGTAGGGGATTTGTTTAAGTAGGGGACTTATTTAAGTAGGGGATTAGTTAGAGGAAGGGATTAATTCTCCTATAGCCTCTATTTAGGCGGCATAAGGCGGCTTCTAATAGGCTAGGGAGTAGACTACATATTTTATAGAAATATAAAGCCTATATAAAATAGTGGGGTGTGGAGATCTAATAATTTAGTAGAAGATTAGGTTATCCGCTTTTCTGGGTTTATTTAGCTTAGGCAACTCACCCTATACTATTTTATATGCGTTTTAACTAAGGCTGCTACCTAGCCTTAGCCGCCCAAATCTCTGCAAAACTTTAACTTATATAGTAGAAGACTGTAGGATAATAAAATGTTATTCTATTTACTCTGCTAATACCTCTAGATCCTTCTATACTTGCTAGAGAATATCTTTTATCTATAAATAAAGCGCCCTATCTTCCTTCTCCTACCTCCTATTTATTGGGAAAACTACTTTCTGCAGCCTATTAACCCACGGCTTTAGCGGTTGGTAGTAGGGTGTAAATACCTTAGCTATACGGTTAAGAAAATGGCCTTCTCTGCTTACTAGGCCCGATTTTAACTTAGCTAGCTTTATAGTATTCTTATAATTCCAATACTTAAACTTAGTTAGACCGATATCTTTACCTAACCTATTATAGTGTACGTATATCCAGAAAAGTACCTAGAAGAACGACTCTAGATTATGCCTAAAGAAATATTTCTCGCTAAGAAGTACTCCTATAGCCATAAACACTTTTGTATTGGTTTTGCCCTATGCTCCTAAAGGTCCTTCCCGCTTCTCTTTAATTGCAAGGTTAAGATTAATTAAGAATGACTTTTAGGAGGGATTGTCGTCTTTCTTATTTATTAAGAGGTTGCCTATTAAAACGTTATATTAGAGGATGTCAGCCTGCGTATATAAAGACTTATATCCTTTAATAACACCTTTTAGTGTAGTAAGTATTGCAGCCTAAGAGCTTGCCTTATAAAGAGCCTTCCTATAATCATAAGTAATAACGCGTTAATGCACTCGATTCTATATAGGGAGCTTATTTAGAGAGCTTAAATACATGCACTTACTAGGCGGTAGCTTAGTATAGCTAGAAGATCTCTTTCTACTAGAACTTCTACTTTTTCTTATACTAATTTATACTCTAGCTAGTCTTAGAGGTATTATTAAACCTTCTAGCTTATAGTTTGTCGCTCTCATAATATCTAGCCCCTTGTAGATATTGTAGATATTATTATCTCGTCCACCTATATAAACTGTCTTATGGTGAAAGTACCTAGCTATATTAACCACTTCTTTCCCCATCGCTTTATATAGCAGTTTACCTTCTTTCTTACGCTTTAGGTACTGCTATGAGTCTTTAATAATAAAGGGTGTCTTAGAGGTGTCGCCCTTATAGTATACTTTCTAGTAAGTAGTCGCTTAACTAGCGATATAGGGTGCCCGCTTTATAAGTTTGTTAAGGATAAGACACTTAGTCTAATTATTGCGTATGACCTTAATATATCGTTTGCCGTCTAATGTTAGAATGGTAGGGTTAAACCTAAGCTGCTTCTTATTTATCTAGAGAAATCCCAACATTGCTAAGGTAAATTATAGTCCGTCTTTATTAATATTAAATAGTGATAATGCAACGCCTCCTACCTGGTTATACTCCTATAACCGCATAATAGATCTATAGAGGGTAAAGCCTAGGATAAAGTGATAACTGTCCTAAGCGGCGAATACTTCCCTTATATATTTCCCCAAATTAAACCATGCTTTTGAGGCTATATTAGTATTTAAATTACTCTTTAGCTCTCCTAGTATAAGTATATACAACTAATAGTATTAGGAGCTTTCGCTAGATATTAGATTATCTATAAAGCTAATATCTAGCTTTTAGTCAGCTGTAGATCCTTATAAGGGCTACTAAGTATACTTCACTAGTCTTTGTTATGCCTTTAAAACGAACCTATACTCCTTTATAAAGTCCAGAAATAATATAATTAGCTTATTAAACCACTTTAGGACTCTATATTCTTTTGCGCCTTTAGGCTAGTTACGCCAGCCGCCCTTAGCGTATAGTGGATTGTCCCCTTCCTTACATTTCTTAAAAACGGCGGCGCTTGCCTCTTTAAGACCTTCCACTCCCCTAAAGAATACTTTATATAAGCTAGGAATCCCTATATAAAGAGGGCCTAGCTCCTTCTTTAGAACATTATTCACGTATTTCCTGTATTTGGACAAATTAGCAAAGCTGCTTGTATTACGTCGATGTAGGGTTTAAACGTGGAATAGTAGCGGTTGGGGGGGAGGCATGGACTCTGTAATAGTAGTGTATACCTTTTCCTAGATAACCTTGTTAGGTTTAATCCAAAGGATTGCATTTAGAAGAGGCAGGAACCGTTTAACATTAAAGTTGTTAGAATTGACTGCTGAATTAAGTCTTAATAGATTACTAAGGAGGTTTTTATTACTGCTGTTAGACGGCAATAAATAAGAAGTATAAAGGCTCTATAGAGTAAGTATCAGATTAAGCAAAATATCCTTTAGTCCTATAGGCGTTAGATAAAAACTAGTAATAGGTCTATTAATAGTTACCTTTATTACCTATCTGGTGTAATGAGTCTAAAGAGCTAGGGATGCCTAAATCCTAATAAGTTAAGTTAAATAAATTGTAAAAGTCATTTAGCCCTTCTCTAATAGGCTTTGTTTTTATTATCTCTAATCTAAAGAGATTTGTTATTGCGGGTAGGCGCGCTAAGAGCTACGTTAGGAGGGCCTATGTAGCAGGTGGATAGGCAGGCAAAAGGAGATCAAAGAGACCAGTATATAAGGATGGTATAATGGCAGAGAAGTAAATAAGTATAGGGAGGTCAAATACACGCTAGCGCGTCTTAAAATAAGTAAATAGCGAGAGAGGAAAGTATAAGGGAGAAAGCAAGATGTGAGTAAATATAAGGATTAAAGATTAGGCGTGGAAAAGTTAAGCTAACCCAGCGTGGCTTAGACTAAGGCTTTGTAGGGCTTAGTTAAAATTTAAGCCACAATGGTCTAAATATGGGTAGGTAGCGTTTTCTGGTCTATAACTAATTATACTTATTGGTTTTAGTTTGTTCCGCAATATATAAGGCTCTAATGCAGCGGGGCTTTTATATAGTAAGGCTAAAGAGCACTAGGTAGAGTTGATCCTGCAAGCGCCTATAAATAATTATATAGCTGGTCCTAAAACAAGCTAAACCTAATATAGACGCTGGCGGGTTAAGGGATAGATTAGCCTTTATAGCCTCTAAACCTAGAAACCCTTATAGGCCCCCTTTTCTTTTATTATTCTACGAACTAACTTCTATTTTAAGGACAAATTCTATCCTCTACTAGTAAAGAAGACGCTAGTAGAGAGTGACTAGACTTAAATATATAATATAGGAGCGTGGTTCTACTTGCTTTAGATACCAAGCTTAGTTAGATCTGCTAGCTTATTACTAATTAAGCATATAAATATAGCAAACACTTATTATAAAGGGCAGGGCTAGTTCTAGCTTAAATCCAATATATAAATTTCCTTTAACAAGCAAACGATATAATAACTAAAGAGCGTACCATTTAAGCTAATAAATTTCCTCCTTAATTCTGCAGACTTCTCCATTCTTAGATTAAGCGTGCCCTTTTCCTCTTAAATGCTGTAATCTTGTTTTTAGCCTTTGTAACCTATTTATCTCTATAATCTAAAGTTTTATTACCGCCTCTTTTAAGAGTGTAGATTTTGTTTTAAAACCGCTTAATAGTATCTCTTATTTTTTCCTAGTTACTTCTTAGGCTGTTAATCCAATTATTAACCCTCCCTAAATAACTTATAATGTAGCAGTTGCTATTTTTAAGGCTACTAACTTTCCCTTTAAGTTAGCTAAGCCTATAGCTAAGTTAATTAACTAAATTACCTAGTCTCTCTATTGCTCCTAATAGAGTAAGCTAGGGGTTAATAAGCTTTATTAGAAGGAGTTACTAAGTAGACTATATTAAGACAACTCCTTTATCTTATTAGTGTGGGATAAATATTTCTTTATAGTTCCTTCTATATTGGCCTTGTTGTTCTCTAAATTACTCTTACGTTCTGGTGCTAACTAGATATTCTACTTATATTAGTAAGCTAGCGAATAGACAAAACTATAGGGAAGCAACTATTATATACCTACCCTACTATATTAATGGCCTTATTGGAGCCCTTAGGATTAGAAGTAAGTGGTATATCCTAGCTCTATTAGCGGTATCCCACAAAGGATTTAATATTTAGAGTGCACCTTAATTTAATACAATATAGTATCTACTATTGTGGCGTCTAAGTCGTCTGAGTCACTTATTATTAAAGAGATAAGGTAGCTAATAGTTTAAGTATCTCTGCGAGAAAGTAAGGAGGGATTTCCTTAAAGGATACTATGCTTAGTGCTAGTCTAGTTAAAGGATATAGAGGCCTTTTATATCCTGCTCTTCTCTGCCACTTGGCTAATAGGAGAGCTAATAGTAGGCTCTGCTTTAACTATGCCTTAAAAGTCGAGCTAATTTATTAACTTAGGGATACTAGCACAGCATTATAAATGCACTATAATACAGCCATAACAGGAGTATAATCCTTCCCTATCTATACTTTACTTTACTGTGCCTCTATAGGAGGGTTATATTAAATAACAAGGGCTAGCACCAACCCCTTTCTTCTAATTATTCTAAGACGGTAATATAGAGGCAGCTAGTTAAGCGTTTCTTCGCACAGCAATGCCTATCTAGTTGCGTGGCTTTACTTAAGCCCTATTATATACCTTAACGCAACTTCCTGTTGCCTTAATAGCTGACGAGCCTAGCCTAAGGTTAAGACAAGGTAAACAAGCAACTTAGCTTTTAAACAGCCCCAACAGTGCAGTGTTTAAAGGCGTTTGTATAAAGTTATAAACTAGAACTAGAAGCTATAATAACCTCCTAATAACGCCTTACCTAGTAGAAATAGCATTATATAATCTACTCCTAATGCCTACCCTTTACGGAGCAGAACACTGCTTAAGTAGTAGACTTATCTTAGCTAGTTAATCTTGTATATTCACTTCCCATCTATAGCAAAGGAGCTATTAGTGTGTTATAGGGTAGTTTAATTGGTATTCTAGCTAAGCCCTTTATAAGCGCTCCGCCTTATACGGGTAGTATAACAACTCCTATTAATCTGCCTTGCGTTAAGGGAGGACTTGTATTTAAGACGCTAAGCAGCCAGTACTTAGAGGCATATAGACTTATACCCTTATTTACACGTTCTACCGCGTCCTTATTTCTATAAGTAGTTGGTTTACTTTTTACTTTTTATTTATCTATTACTCTATCTTTTTCTTTTTTTACCAGCTATTCTATCTAGTTATTAACATTAATTCTCCTCTCCTCTATAACAACTATTCTAGAATTTACTTTAAATCCTTACCTGTTAAATTAAAAAAAAAAAAGCCAAACGCACTATTATAGATTTAAGGCGTTGGGGTTGGCTTAAGTACTATTAGACTTCTTAGTCTTTGCTATATATAGGTACCCTCCAGACTATAAAATCGCCCTTCTCTATTATGCTCTTTCTAGGAACAATTAAAAACCGTGCTTATAATAGTATATTTATATCTAGCAGCATTTTTAAAAGCCTATTAAGCAGCCTAGACAAGGTTTAACAATAAATAACCTAATAAAGAGGCTGGTATAGGCCTGCAAAACCCCTTATATCTTAAGCCAATAATTAAGGAAAGGCAGAAAGCAGCTTTAAAGCATAAGATACCTACTAAGGATTAGGTTTGTGCCGTCTTATTTAGCTTATAAATAAATATACTTCTTCTTGCCATTCCTGTCGGCTTTGTGGTTAATTATTGTTTGTATCAATTTAATGATACAAGTGAGTCATATCCAGGGGCACGAAATACGTATAGTATTGTATGCTTGTTTGGATGGTGGTGACTTGTTCTTCTAATCGTACATAAATAGGTAGAATTTAAGGGGTTTCCTGAGCTCGCTTAGCTCACGTGATTGCGTCCGTAAATTCCCGTTTGAACTTATTCAGACAATTATCTTTACGTTAACGGCATTGCCATATTTATTGTTAACTTTATTGCTATTATCCTGCTTACTATAATAATTAGTTGCACTACTAAAGAGATTACGCACCACGCTGGTAATATATTAGGTGGTCTTTTAAACGCAACTTTTAGGTATATATCTCTGCTTCTTATTTGTCCTAATATTATCTAATATTTAACGCAGAAACTCTATTAAATTAATTATCTCTATATTAGCCCTAACTAAGGGCCAGATTACTATTATTAAAACTTCCTTAATTAGCAGTATACTTTTAAACTTACTCTTTATCCTTAGCATATGCTTCTTCTTTAGAGGCATTAACCGGACAGAATAACATTTTAATATAATAGTAGTAGATACTACAGCCGGTCTTTCAGCTCTATATATTAGTAGCCTAATTATTTTAACCGCCTTCTACTCTATGCTGTTAAGTAAGTTTAATAATAGCTTTAGACCTATAATAGATACTAACCTATATAGCTATAAGCTTTAATAGCTTTATACTTAATTAGGAGCTTTTCTATAGAATAGCTGTTATCCTCCTAATTGTATACATTTGCTACCTTATATTTTAATTAAAGTTATATACTAAAATATATAATACTTTAAGCTAAAGGGCTCCTAAGCGTAAATCCTCCTAAGTTAAATAGGGTATGTCTCTTTATAGTATTGTATAGATTGGCGCTGGAGCGGCGGCTATATCTAAAGGCGGAGTAAACCAAGAACAGCTTGTATAGAATTTAAATGTAGAAAAGGAAGATAATAAGATTAAGAAGCCCTAATTAACAATTTAGGGTGTAATTATAACCCTTAAATTCTTTACTATGTTAGTCGCCTTTTGTTCTAAGTTTATAGTTAACAGTATTAGTAATGTTATAGCAAGCGGCACTATCTCTACTACTTTTATTAGTCTTATCCTATTCTTAATTGTTAGGAACGCTGCTAAATATATAATAGCGGTTACAGTAGCTTGTAAGGATAAAATAAGTCTAGTAATTAATGTTACTATTAAATCTAGTATATAAATCGCTCTTCTAGTTCTCCCCTTTATTATTATACTTAGTTGGATTATAGGCTAGGACTATATAACGCTTTATTTTAAGACCTTTCTAATTGCTATTTTGTTTGTTGCTGTGCTCCTAGTAAACTATCTTATTTAGAATAGTAAATCTAGTAAGTTTTCCTTTCTATATAGGTAATCCACTCTAACTAACACTAAAATAGACTGGTTTAAAGGCGTTCTTATTATGGCAATCTATACTATTATTGCAGTTGCTAGCTAGTTTTATCTAAAATAAGTTTTAGATCCTCTCTGTCCTGCTTAATTTAAGCCTCTAATTGCTATTTTACTCCTCTATTAGTGTTAACCAGTTTCCATTACCTAGAGCTAAATAGGATTTTTATAAACTGTATATGTAGCTTTTTAGTAAACCCTAGGCTAATCTTTTTATATCTATTAAGCCGTCTAGGTTGCCTAGAATATTACTTTCTTTTATTTTCTCTTAAAAATTTTTTTTTTATATATATATACAGATTGTGTCTTATTATACTATTCTCTATATACAACTATAGTGGTTCTAAAAGTAAGGCGGTTTATTTAAGTTCCAGAAAATAATTAGATAAGTAATTAAATAGTATAAGTATTTAGCTTTAAAGTATAGTTGCTAGCGAAACTAGCTTCCCCCTTAAGTACTACTATAAACTTTCCACTTTATATATCTAGTAAAGCGTTAGATCTAAAATACACATATTTAAAGAGCGCTAATAGTAAGCTTTTATATATATTATAAAACTATATTCCTACCCACTATCTTTAAGCAGCTTATAAGGGTTTGTTTAAAGTAAGTTAGCTATCCCCCCTACTAGCGCAATTAAGGCATTTATCTGCCTCTAGCTAGACTTAAGTGGCAAATATTAAATATATAAATCTATATATAGATATTTTATCACCTAATCTAGAGTATACTTAAAACTTTACTATAGCAAACTGGTAAGCTATATATTTATATTAATCCCCAGCCCTCTATAAAATAGAGAGAATAAAAAAAAATAGTATAGTAAGTTATTATAATATAAATATTCCGGCCTTAGAATATGCTACGCTTATTAAGCTTAACTTTATATATTTATACCCTTCTAGTTCTAATACTAATGCTAATTATCTTTCCTAAAACTGCTAAGCATAATAGTTAATACTCTAAGGGTAGCCATACTAGATTCTCTAAATTGTATATTATCTATATACTATCTATACTTAAAGCTAGGCCTTAATACTAAGGATTATAAGGCTCTAAATTAGTTAAAAGTATTCTTAAACCTAATAAAGCACTAATATTAATAGTGCCAATATTAGTGTAAAGTTATAAGTTAGAGATATTAAATAAGATATAGTTAAGAGTCTTACTAATAATAAATATCTGGAGGTACTTGCCGCTGCTTATATTCTAGATCTTAACTATATTATTAGATAACACTAACGTTAGCCAGGCCAAGTTATATAAAAAGGCTACTAAGTAGACGGAAGAGCTATAGCCCTTAAGTGTCTAAAGGTACTTATCACTGCTTATATCCTAAATCTTAACCGTGTTATTAAGCAACACTAATGCTAGCTAGGCCGAGTTGTGTAAAAAGGCTATTAAGTAGATAGAGCTATAGCCTTTAAGCGTCTGGAGGCACTTGCCGCTGCTTATATTCTAGATCTTAACCATATTATTAAGTAATACTAACACTAGCTAGGCTAAGTTATGCAAGAAGGCCACTAACCTAACAGACGAGCTATAGCCCTTAAGCGTCTAGAGGTACTTGCCGCTACTTATATCCTAGATCTTAACTATGTTGTTAAGTAACGCCAATACTAGCCAGGCTGAGTTGTGCGAGAAGGCCACTAACCTAATATAATTACTATAGCCCTTAAGCGTCTAGAGGTACTCGTCGCTGCTTATGTCCTAGATCTTGACTATGCGGTCGTCCAATACTAACGCTAGCTAGGCTAAGTTATGCAAGAAGGCCACCGACCTAACGTAATTGCTATGGCCCTTAAGCGTCTAGAGGCACTTACCGCTACTTATGTCCTAAATTTTAACCGTGCAGTTATCTAACGCCAACGCCAGCTAGGCTAAGTCGTGCAAGAAGGCCACTAAGTAGACGGACTCGCTATAGCCCTTAAGCGTCTAGAGGTACTCGCCGCTACTTATATCCTAGATCTTAACCGTGCGGTTATCTAACGCCAATACTAGCCGGGCTAAGTCGTGCAAGAAGGCCACTAAGTAGACGGACGAGCTATAGCCCTTAAGTGTCTAGAGGCACTTACTACTACTTATATCCTAGATCTTAACCGTGTTGTTATTTAACGCCAACACTAGCCAGGCCAAGTTGTGCGAGAAGGCTACCAACTAAATAGACAAGCTATAGCCCTTAAGTATCTAGAGGCACTTACCGCTGCTTATATCCTAGATCTTAACCATATTATTATTTAATGCCAACGCCAGCCAGGCCAAGTTGTGTAAGAAGGCTACTAAGTAGACGGACAAGCTATAGCCCTTAAACATCTAAAGGCACTTGCTACTACTTACGTCCTAGATCTTAACCATATTATTATTTAACGCTAACGCTAGCCGGGCCAAATTATGCGAGACGGCTACTAACTAGATAGACAAGCTATGGCCCTTAAATATCTAAAGGTACTCGCCGCTGCTTACATTTTAGATCTTAACCGTGTTATTAAGCAACACTAACACTAGCTAGGCTAAGTTATATAAGAAAGCTACTAACTAGACGGACAAGCTATGGCCCTTAAGCGTTTAGAGGCACTTACTGCTGCTTACGTCCTAGATCTTAACTATATAGTTATTTAACGCCAACGCTAGCTAGGCTAAGTTGTGCGAGACAGCCACTAAGGTAACGGAATCGCTATAGCCCTTAAGCGTCTAGAGGCACTTACCGCTGCTTATATCCTAGATCTTAATCGTGCGGTTATCTAACGCCAACGCTAGCCAGGCCAAGTTGTATAAAAAGGCTATTAACCTAACATAATCGCTATAGCCCTTAAGCGTCTAGAGGTAGGCACTTTATTAATCCCCTATAGCTAGCTTTATTAAGATCTACTTTAGTTCTTCTTCCTTAAAATAACTCCTTATAAGGCTGTAGTCTAGACTAAATATAAATACAGATATATACACTTAAAGAGGGCTGTTCTATATTGCCTAAATATAATATATAATAAATAGGCGCGTATTTTAAAGAAGTTTTATAAAGCTAGGTATATCTATTCTTCTCTAGGTTATATTAGCATATACTATATAGAGCGTTACTACTTTAATAGTTACCTAGGCTAAAGCGTTAAGTTTTACTATTATAAGCACACCCTCTAATATGCTTTTATAGAGGCTTAGAGCCTTAAGCTAGTAAAGGTATTTCTTTTTTATAAAATTCTTAATAGCGCCTTTATCCTAAGAGCTAATTTTATAGTTTACAAAAGAGTTAGAATTTTAGTTATATAGGTAATCAACCTAATAGATACTTAAGTAGCGTAACACCACTAATAGGTCTAGATCTAGCTGTTTTACTAGCTTAATAGGGCAGCCTAAGGCACCTAACCTATAGATATCTTGTTATAAAGTCCTAAATATAACCTTAAGTAATCTTAAGAAGATTTTATAGTAGGTCTCTTTCTTCCTAAATAGAAAGATTTTATTAAATACCTTTATAAGCAGAAAATCCTTTGCCAATTAATAAATAAATAATATAGTACGTTCCCAAAGTATTAGAAAGGATCTACAGAGCCCTATAATCTTAAATAGAGCTTTATATTCGCCAGCAACTCTATTAGGCATATTAATAAAAGATACTAACTTGTCTAATATAATAGGGCAGTATATAGCTAAAATAATAGCTAGTATCTACTTATAGAGATCAGCATTATCTAAATTGTATATCTGCTATATTATCCACTTATACAAGCTATTAAGTCCAGGCAGAAACGCGTTTAGCTTCGCAAGAGTTTTCTATTATAAAGTATTTTTAAGGTTTTGACAAACCAAAGCTACTCAGAGGAAAGTGCCGTTTGTATTTATAGATAGATAGCCTAATACAGCGTCTTGCGTTTTATTATTATACTTCTTTTTTTACGCTAGCTAAAGCACTTTATGCCAGATATATATATTAACGGCCATAGAAACAGACTCTATGTTAAGTTTAAGGTATAGCCTTACCTTATATCCTACTATCTCTAGCTATTCCTTAATGTTAGGCTAGTTACAGCTAGAGACAATCCACTTAATATAAAAAGATATATACAACTTCTAGATAATAAAGTCTAATAGTTTTAGCAAGTTTGCTTCGCATTTATTAAGCGTATTAATAATTAAGTACGTGCTGTTTAAGCTCGGGTCCTATAGGATATTTATAAACATGTTAGACAAGGCAACCCAGGCATTTATATCCTTAAAGAGAGTTTTGCCTACGTAATTATGCTTCTTCCATATATATAAAACAAGTAATAGCTGCTAATTAATAAGTAAATATATTAGACCTTATAGCATGGCCATTGCGTTATTAATTCGCGAATTAGTGGCCTAGCAGAAGAAGTAGGATAAAAGAGCCATCTTAACCATTAACTTGTTTAGCTCCATAATAATACTATAAAGTAGTATTATCTTGCCCTTGCCAGGATCGCCCTTAATCTATAGCAGTCGGCTATACTGGTCATCACGCCATTATTAAAAGTTAGAGTTTTTAAGGATTTAGTAATATAAGTCCTCTAATAAGCTGCCCTTGGTTTTCTTAATACGCTTTATATTATTACTAGGATTAATAGAGCGCAAGTCTTAGAGGTATTTGTTTAGCTTATTAATCTCCTCCTTAAGCCATTTAAACGCACTTACCAATCCTTTACTATAGCAAAGGGGCATTTTAATGTTAAAAATGCTAAGTAGAGAGTACGCTTTATCTTCTTTAACCTTAGTCTTGCGGCATTATATCCACCAAAATCGCTCTTTATCGCTAAATTGCGACAAATGGGCTCCTTAAAGGGCTAACTTAGGAACACCCATTATTTTATAAATTTATTGCTTAAGAGAACTTTTATTACCAAGTTGCTTGCCTTTAAGGGAGAAGAATTTAACTAAACTTGGGGCAAGAAGCTCTTGGAGCATTTAACCCTAAGTAAACTATTTGCTTTTCCGGAAATCCAAGTCCTACAGCGGCGGATTAAACTCTTTATTAGTGTTAAAATAAGGGCTTAAGACATCCAATAAATAGACGTAGTATTAAGTGGTGCTATGGTACCAGTAAAACATAGAGTTAATAGCCTACAAGAGTTCGGCATTATTTGCTTTGTTAATACAATAGGTATTGTTGGTATCACTTCCGGTGATACGTAATGCTATTGCAATAGTATGGATGGTAACTGATTTTGATTGATGCTTATTAATTCTCCTATTCTACAGGTGGAATTTGGTGGATTTCTTGAGCTCGCTTAGCTCACGTAATCAACCCCTTTTGACTCGCGTTTGTAGGCAAGTTGCCGCAAATTGCCCTAGATTGCCGTCACGTGATGGCAATTTGCGGTTACATGACTGCAAGGACGCAACCTTGATTAGACACTGGGAGTATTTAGTTTTTAATGGTGCTTGAGCACGCCGCCTGCCAAATTCCACTACTTTCCACCTGTTGAATTCCACTACTTTCTACCTGTTGAATTCCACCAAATTCTGCCAAATGGCTGAAGTAACTAATTACGATTTTCTATGCCCGGTATGGAAAATTGCTATTGGCTCGCTTAGTACTAGCGCCTTGGCTACTAGCTTAATATCTTTACACTCTCTATTCCTGTCTTTCTATCTTCTCCTTTCTCTACCTACTTAGTAACCTATAGCTTGATTATATTCATATCAATTAGGTCCTTTAACGCTTGGCAAGGTTTTAATTTTGTTATAGCGTCTATAAGGTTACTGCCTCCGTTAATCCATTTAATCTCTGCTATTTCTCTTCTCTTATATAATTGTTGTAAATATATTAGGTTAACTATAAGTCGTTTCTCTTATATTGTCCCGAGTTTGACTAGGCAGTTATATAAAGATTTTAAATTGGTATAAAGGGTAAGCGGTAGTTGTTTAAGTTATAGGATCTTTTTAATGGTTGCTTTGATTGCAGCTCTAGTATTAAATCCGTGGGCTATACTATATAGTTTAGATGCTAAGACGCTTTGTATAACTTACTTATCTTTAATAGATAACCAATGGAGGATATTGGCCCTATTGTCCTTGTCTGTGAGTGTAATAATAAAGCTAATCTAAGAAGAGAGGTTGTAGTTATTGGCAAAGAACGAGTCTGTAAATATTATTAGTTTAAGAGTACTTATATTAAGTTGTACGAAGTAAAGTCCTTAGGAGGAATTATTGATTTGCTATTATAGCCGCTTGTTAAGCTGCTTTATATATTCTTCCTTTAGGTTAATAACTTGTGCTGTAAAGGAGAGGTTAAAGGCAGCTTCTGGTTAACAGACTGTGGCGATATAAGCTCCTCTTGCTCTCTAGGCAACGTACTGGTTCTTTAGTGTAACTGCCTTGCAGACTTCCCCTCTGGAGCTAGTTAGGTCTGTAGCCTTTATAGTAACCAACTTTAGGTTCTAGCATTAACGTTCCTAAGTAAGGGCTATTAAGTCCTTTTCTTACCTAATACAGCCTCTGTTAAACTTAATTGGGGTATTTATTATAAGCTTCTCTCTCTCCTTTACTAGAAACTTTACTTCCTAAAGCCTAGCTTCTTTAGCCTCCGCAAGGGTTTTATTAGTAAGAAATAGTGTATTATTAGTCTACAGTCCTATAATTCTAAAGCTGTTGCTATTTGTGTATAATAAGCAGGGGTTATATGTTAACTGGTTTATCCGTAGCTTATTAAGGTGGTGGCGGTGGTATATATTAAACTAATGGTTGCCGGCTTCTGGGACACTATAGAGTGATTTAATAACTTTTAGAATTGATCTATTCTTTAGTTTAAGTTCTAGTAGTAGGTGTATAAAGAAGTCTCTGTTTAGGTGGGTACCGGACTATATATAAGCTTGTGAGATGTCGCGTAGGTATAAAGAGGCTAGTCTTTTTTTGTTTTTTTATAGGGTTGCCGTAAGTGCTAGGATAATTCTCTAGCTAATATGTTAAATGGTTAGTAATTATATTAAGACTAGATCTTTGCTATAGTTATTATAGGCTTATATAACTAGTTTAGACTTCTTAAAGGCCTTATCTATTCTAGCGTTTTTAATCTTATTAATAAACTAGGAGTTAAAGATTCTAACTCCCTTTAGGACGTCTGCTGTATTGATAAACTTAAAGACGCCTTTCTTAAGTAAACTATTTATCTCCTTGCGTTAAGACTCTGTAAATGACGGTAAGGTGCACTTAAGGGTTATAGTATTAGGTTTTGTCGGACTGTTATTAATAAATATTAATATATCCGCGATGTTTTATTGGGACTTTGTTAGCAATTATTGTGTCCGTTTTAATCTTTAGAGGGATATAGTAGTTATTAGTTTCTTAGTTAATTCCTTAGTTAGTTCCTTAGTTGGTTCCTTAGTTAGTTCCTTAGTTAGTTCTTTAAACAGCTCCTCCTCTAGTTCCTTATTAGGTTCTTTTAGTTTAGGTTATAGGTATAGCTTTACTATTATAGTCCTAAAGTTAGTAGGTCTACTAAGGAGTTATACCTTATATATTTCTCCGTTAATTTTGAGCAACTTAAATAGGCTAGTCCATTTGCCGCTTTGTCTAGTATTGCCTTTACGCTATATAAGCACGTCTGAGTTAAGGGGGAGGTTGTGGATTATAGTGACAGATGGACTATTTTATTAGTTTAGTGTATTGTTAACTTGCTTCTTTGCCCTAATCCTTGCAATCTCCTCTATTGCCTTCTTTATAGCTACCGCTCGCTGTGTAATAGAGGGTGCTGATGGGTTAAGTTTGCTTATATAAGGGTAGGTACTAAAGATAAGAAGTGTTAGGACTAAGCTATTTAGGCTAGCTGTGTTATTAGCGGCCTTTACTGCTATTTATAAGGCTAGTTCTTTAGTTGTTCCTAAGTCCTATAGCTCCTCCGTAATTATCTAGTATGCTTAGCGTAGTGTTAGATAAGCTCTTTCTACTATTCTAATAGACTAGTAAGCTTCTACTAGGACGCTCTTAGTTAATATAGCTATTGCTATAGCATGCTGTTAAAACTCCTTACTTGCGAAGTTCTTTCCGGCGTTGTGGGTAATGTAGTTAGGTAGTCTAATATAGGTATTAATCTAATATAGTTATAGGATGTCCTAGGTATGTTTTATAGAGATATTACGTAGCTATCTCACAGCTTGAAATCTGGTAGCTTTATTAATTACGTGGAGAATAGGACTCCCGTTAATATATATAATATTAATAAAAATGGAATGGTTAAAATTGGAATCTTAGTCTTCTTATAGTATAAATTTAAACTATTTAGGAGACTTACTGTGTTTCTAGCAGTGGGAATAGTACTTAGTAAGGTAGTTAATGGCCTGCTTATTAATATTATCATGGCCAGAGCGTTCTAGTACCTTATATAGCTTGTCTACTAATGGATATCCGAAGCGACGGTAGAGTTAGCGGAGTTTAGTGGTGGTTAGATAGCAAGGGTTTTAATTAAATAAGTAGGTTATAAATAACTGTAGTAACTCTTTCTATAATAGGAAGGGGTAACCAAATTGGCGAACTACTAGTACTAATTTTGTTAGGGTGACTAGGACGTTCTTAAGGTTATTATAATAGACCTTTAGTATGTCTATATCTGCGAGGTATAGTAAAAAGGGTATATTGGCCTTTATAATATGAAACTTAATGTTACTAACTAGTGTATTAACTGTAACGGAGCTAATAGAAGAGGTAGAACCAATGCCAAACTGGATATTAATAGCGCTAGCCTTTAAGGTATTAATAACGGTATTATGGGTCTTTCTATATACGAGGTATTATCCGTAACCTACTATTAATCTTTTTAAAGCTCCAGTGTTAATTATTACTCTATAGAACTTGTTGGATGTATACTAGTTAGTAGCAATATAGGCAAATAGGTCTAGGTCATTGTGGTAAGCAATTAAATTAATGCCAGTAATTATATGGGTAAAGGATTGGTCTATTAAGTTAGTTATAGTATTAATAGCTCCTTCGTGCTATATTATTTTAAAAGAGGTAAGGAACAGTTTAGTCTATTCTTAGGTTGGAGATGCTATTAGTAACTTAATATTAATTATAAGAGCTTCTATTACCTTGTTAATAGATTCTAAGTTAAGTTTATTACTATTATTATCTGTTTCTTTGTACTTAGCAATGTACTATTAGGCATATCTATTAAAGCGGCGGTTAAATCTGTCCTTAAACTTCTTCTTTAATTTATTATATTCTTCTCTAGAGTATTTGGATAACTAATAACCTTCTTTATTGCAGATAAAGCAGCGCTTTTTTAGTAATGTATATTGGCCAGATAAAGATGATTGTGTTCTATAAGGTAATTAAGGGTATTGTCTATAGTAGCGGCGGTCGGTGAAGAAGGCTTAGGGGTTCTTACTATTTAACTTTTTAAATATTATAATGGAGGATTATAAGTTATTAATTAGGCCAGTTAAGCTGTTAGAAGGTTTAAAGCAGGTATATTAATATGCTGGTAACTCCTAGCAGGCGTTAATAAGCTTATTATAAAGGAACTTGTTTGTACGTAAATCTAGGTTAAGACTATACTGAAGGTGTCTTAGTTCTTTAATAAGTAACTATAGGTAGTCTAAGGTTGATTTTCTAGCATTCTTGCTCTTGCCTATTGTGGACTTTAGAGTTGTTGAGTTCTATTATCCTAATATACTGCGTCTGTATTTAGGTCCCTTAAAGTAATTGCGTGTGGCGTTGCAGATTTGGTTAAATAAAAGGGTTAGGGTGACGTTTTTAAGGTTGGTGTAGTAGTGGTTAAGTGCTAGACCGCGTAGTATTATAGGGTAGGCTTTAACCTTAGCTTCTTAGGGTACGTTGGCTCTGCTATAGAGGTTATAGAAGATGGTAAGTTTAAAGTTAAAGTTGTTATCTTCTTCGCTATACTTATTGTCTTCTGTATATATCTTTGTAAGGTTTATTAACTCCTTACTAAAACCATAGTTTTAACTCTATCCCCTAGGTGGCTCTAGTTATAGGGTTAAGTTAATATAATTAGGTTCCTGTTATAGGGGTAGTGTAGGGGTAGGTTAGGGTGTAGTGGGTGGTATTGTAAGTAGGGTAGGGTTTATGGCTAGTGAGATTGAGATTAGGGTTTTAATGGTACTGGTACTAGCGAAGTTATTCTTAAGGAGGTAGTTAATTCGTCCTAAGGTAAACTTTCCTCTAGTTGCTATGTGCTTCTTAATCTTAGGCTTAGTCTATTTTATAGGGTCTTCTTCTTGCAAGGTATTAAATAGTGATTTGGGGACTATAGCATTCCTATACTTCCTTATCTATACGCTATTAGTCTGTAGGAACGTTCGGAGCTTTCAGATACCAATTTAGTTGCAATCCTTAAAGATTTATATTGTAAAGTTTTGGAAATCTTCCTTGTAGACCTCCTATAGTTTATCGTCCTTAAGGTCGTATGCTTTGTATTCTAGGATCTTAAACTTTATAAATTTATTAATATCCTTTGTGGTGGTTTTGTCGGACTATAAATCGATACCTTTAGGCCATTTCTCCTGTCCTGCGTTGACTTGTGCCCTAATATCTGATATGTTAATTCTTGTCTCGTGACTTCTATTAAGTTCAATTTTGGGTTCTGGATGAAAAACGCGTAATGGACGCGAACTAAGGGCCTATTAAAAGGGTTGGTTCCTTAAGTACCTAACGCGTTTAAAATGCGTGATGGACGCGAACTAAGGGCCTATTAGATAGGGGTTGACTTTTCAAGTACACGTTAACTAATGCTCCTTAACGTGATCTGGGTAGTATAAAATGCGTAATGGACGCGAACCAAGGGCCTATTAGATAGGGGTTGACTTTTCGAGTATACATTAACTAATGCTCCTTAATGTGATCTGGGTAGTACGAAATGCATAATAGACGCGAACTAAGGGCCTATTAAAAGGGGTTGGTTCCTTAAACACCTAAGGGCCGTATATGAAAAATTAAGGGCCTATTAGATAGGGGTTGACTTTTTAAATACATATTAACTGATGCTCCTTAGCAGGCGAGATCGGTAGAGGCCTTTAGCAGGGACTAATCGAGCTCGTCTTTCTTTGTAGATAATACGTCTCCTGATCTGTGATTACTAATTAGTGTCGGTATCACTTCTGGTGATACGTAATGCTATTGCAATAATATGGGTGGTAACTGATTTTGATTAATGCTTATTGATTCTCCTATTCTATAGGTGGAATTTGGTGGATTTCTTGAGCTCGCTTAGCTCACGTAATCAACCCCTTTTAACTCGCGTTCGTAGGCAAGTTGCCGCAAATTGCCCTAGATT
>Ga0307507_10002677_pt1 | contig 36643 bp, 8 predicted proteins | sample 7_EM_MG_FD_207223 | JGI IMG/M metagenome (GOLD analysis project Ga0307507, IMG submission 207223) | Populus trichocarpa ectomycorrhiza microbial communities from riparian zone in the Pacific Northwest, United States - 7_EM | ecosystem: Host-associated > Plants > Roots > Unclassified | place...
ACCATTTGGAAGGCAACCTAGAAGGCACCTTAGGAGGGATTTCCTATGTATTTTCTTATGTGTTTTATGGTTCTATTAAGACAATTACGGAGGCTATATATAAGTGGTTTCATTTTCCAAGTACCGCTAGTGTATAATTACAGCACCTGTTGTACCAACCGTGTGCTTACGCGTTGGGTACGCCAAGTACGCGTTTACGCGTTTGGTGCACCAACCACCCGCTTACGCGTCTGGTGCACTTCTGAAGCACTGACCAATCAGGGGGGAGGCGCATCAGTATATAGACTACGTAGTCTGCTTTATATAATCGACAGTCACCATCCAAACAAGCATACGATACTACATGTATTTCGTGCCCGTGGATACGACTCACTCGTGCTATTAAGTTAGTACGAACACTAATTTAAAAATTTATACTTTTAAACTTTATACACTACTAAAATAATAATTAAATAATAGTTAGCATTTTTTTATTATATACTTTATATAAGGTAATAGGCTCCGTACTACCTAGCCAAAGTATAAACCCTAAAAGGTAAACAAGTAACTAGCAAGATACTAAATACAGCTATGCAGAATAATATATATAGGTAAGGTAACTTCGTTATCTAATACTTTATAGTTACATTTAGCTAAGGCTATTATTATTTTTTAAAGTAATGGGGTACTGCTTATAGTCTAAATATAACTATAATAGGACTTTAGCTATAACTCTATTAGAAATATTTATTTCTAGCATTAATTTAAGATCTAGCTTATAGTAGTAAAGAATTAGAGAAAAGATAAGTTAATTTTTTTAATGCTTTAACAGTGTCAGAATATTAGTTATATAACGTGGTCACGAGACCATAAAGCGAGGCTAGCTAACTTAACCTTAGAGCAACCCCTTACTTCTAGACATTAATAACTACTAACTTTAACACCGCATATATATCGTAATACAGTAATATTTGTGCACGTTAATAAAGTAAGTATACCAACACTAATTAGTAGACGTATAGATTAGAAAATACGCAATAAGCTAGAGCTTAAGAACTATACTAGAAACAGTATATAGATCGCCTAGCCTTGTCTATTTTAGTTAAAGGAGAAAGCTATATTACCCTTAAAGCTTAAGACCACGTATTAGCTTAACTGCTGACGCGTTAAATCGCCTAGAGAATTATATTTTTACTTAAAGAAGATTACAACCTCCCTTAAGCTTAAGAGAATTTGTACTGGCCTTATAGCTAATATAATAGATCGCTGAGAGAATTGTAGTCTTATTAAGAATACTTTACAGGCCTAATAGCTGCAAAGGACGTACACACCTAAACACCCTTATCTTAACACCCTTACCTTAACGACCTTAACCTCAACCTCGACCTTAACCTTAACCTTAAACTATAATATATATAAGGACTAGTACACTGCTTTAAACAATAAGATGGATCCTAAATGGAAGGAGAGAATCGCCAGACATGGTTATAGGATTGATATAGCAACTGCCTTAGAGGAAGACCTAGAAGAATATATAGAAACAAAAATCTATAAGTATATATATAAAAACTTTACAGATTATATACTACGGTCGCTATTCTAAGAAGAATTTAAAGGCTTTACCATTAAGGACTTTAGAAAGATATACTCTATTACTAGAGTAAAGCTCCATACTTACCTACTCCAAAAAGGAGTATATGTCGCCACACACAGCAATAGATACCCACTTTATAAGGTTCTATATAATGTCCTTATAGAAGAGGAACCTTATAAATAGACAGATAAGGAAATCACAGGAGCTCTTAAGGAAGTTAGCCCTATAATTATAGTGGCACTACGAGAATAACTTAACTTAATATAAACAGCTCTAATATTAAATTAAGCTATAACCCCGTTAGTTATAACCTCTTTAGTTCCTATAACCCCCCCCTACAGCCTACTACCTTCCCATATGGCACCGACACCTATAAACTATTAACTACCTCCACTACCTCTAACGCCTGTAATTTAGCCTATAGCTATAGCTACAATACCTAGAACGCAAATACCTACCCCTATAATACCCCAACTAGCTGTTATATCTATACCCTAGTAAACTGCACCAACTGCTACCTAATAGCAAGCTGCACCTACCTCTACCTAGGATTAACTACTTACCCTCCTTACTTAACTCCTACGGACGCGGAATTAGTAATTATTGCCTACGGCAACTGCCTCTACCCTCCCTTTAGTAATCGCTTTTACCCTACCTGGTGCTCCTCCTACCCAGTATCTTTACCCTAGTATTGCTAATACCGACCCTGCTATACACCTGCCTATGTATAGTAAAGAGGCAGCTACTATTGCTAAGATCTACACAGACGACTAGAAGTACGATAGAGTAAGTAATAGCTTTAACTTTAAGTTAACTATCTTCTACGATATCTATAAGAGAGCTAGTCTACCTCCTAAAGGCTATATAACTATATTCCCAACTATGCTAAAGGGACTTGCTTAGGATTACTACTATAATAGCGGCCTTTTAACTAGATTATTTACTAAGGCGTATAACCACGTATGTTACTTCTTTAAAGGACCAGAGTACTATCGGAGAAATCTTACTAAATGGAACGCCACCAACTTTTAAGGAATTATTAATAAGAACCCTAATAAGCAAATCTATTAGAGTTTCTAACTACTTCTTAATAAGCTCCTAAAATATCGCCATGGATTATACCTAGAGTTTTATATAGATCTCTTCCTTACAAATAAGCTAGTTACCGCTTGCTAAGGAGTACTAGTATGCCGTATCGCCATTTCTAACCCTTCTAAAGACCTCTCCTAGTTAATTAGCAAGTTGCAATCTTCTATAGTTGTATAGGAGAAGGAACACCCTTCCTAGGCCTTAATAAGACCGTCTTAAGGAGCCTACTTTACGGATTGTATATACCGCTGTGATATTTATAACAACCGTGACCGAACCCGCTCCTATAGACAAAATACCATTAGATCTATAAAGGCTAAGTACTATATTTGCCAAAAGGAGACCTACCGCTTATGGAAATATATAGAGGAGGAGCGGAACCGTTCTAGAGATAAGTATAAAAGATATTTTAACAATAATAAGGGCCGTAACGGTAACTTTAAAGAACGCTTTAGATAATACACTATCTACTATAAAGAAGACGATAACAATAAGCGTAATAAGACTTTTAAAGCTCTTGTGCTAGACATAGATGCTAATAAAAATACTAATAATAATAATAGTAAGGAAGAATTAGAAGACCCTAACGGCTACTACCTTATATTATTTAGGACTCTTACTATAGATAAAGCAACCTCTATAAATGTAGAACTAGCTAATAAGGCTTATGCTTACTTACTTACTGCAACCTCTATAGAACCTACTACGGAAACTGACCCGTTTAACTATAATATAATAACCGCCGCTTTACACTATACTTCTATAGTATTTATAGGAATTATAATCAATACTAGTACGTTAAAGAAGTCTATAGCCAGTTACGGATAATTTTAGGCACTATAGAACGCGGACTAATCTATAAGACTTAATACCTTAACTAAAGGACAAGTTAACGTATAGTTCGGCATTAGAATTGCTACCTCTATTAGAACTATAGATATTGTCACCCCTATAGGTAAGATATAGTTTTATATTATCTATATAGATACCCCCTTCTTACTCTATTTAGCGGATATAGACAGACTCCAAATCTACTACAACAACTTTAGAAATGTTGTTATTACTCACACTAAAAAAGTGCTAGTAGTGTAATGGTTTAGCTACCTATTTCTCCTATAGAGCTTATTACTACAGTTATATTTATCTGAATCCTTTAACGCGAACCCCTACTACTTAATAGATATAGAGCTACGGCGCCTACATTGCCGATTTAGATATCCCTTAGTTAAGAAATTGCAAAAGCCACTCTATTATGCTGGCCATAAAACTGATAGAATGGCTATTAAGCAACTAACTAAGTTCTGCCACTATTATTAGAAGTTTAGTAAATTACTAGGCAGATTCCGCTTCACCCTATAAAATAATGTTAATTTTAACTACAATATCATTGTTAATATTATGTACATTAGCGGATCACCCCTCCTATATATCGTTAATAAAGGAACGTAATTCCAAGCCGGTAGATAGCTACAAGACATTAGCGCCAAATACATATAGGACGTTCTATAGATATGCTAGATTAATACTTACTTAGGGCCACCAGACCTAATTATCTATAACACCAGAAAGAACTTCGTCAGTAAGGAATTTAAGCAATACGCCACTATTATGGGAATTAGTATAAAGGGAGTACTGGTTAAAGCACATAACTCTATTAGAATGGTAGAGTGCTACTATAGTCTATTACGGCGAGCCTACTAGATTATTATAACTAAAATCCCTAATATTAATAAGGAGATGGGACTTTAAATAGCATTTAAAGCAATTAACGATTTAGCTGGCCCTAAAGGACTAGTTCCCATACTTTTAGTCTTTAGAGCCTACCCCCAAATAGTTAAATCCAATGCACTATCCCCTACTGTTATACAACGCGCTGCCGCAATTAAAAAGGCTATAGCAGAGATATAGAAGCTATAAGCTAAATAATAGATCGCTAATATGCTAAATATACAAAACGGACCTAATGCTAATATAATTTATAATCTCCCACCAAACTCACCCGTTTTAGTCTGGAGAGAAGGAAATACTAGCCAAAGCGGCTATTAGAACAGGCTATTTACCTTACTTACCATTAAGGGTAAAATATACACTATTAAGCTGTCTAGCGGACCTACAGCCTTCTAATTTACGGTTATAAAACCCTACCTTTAAGCAACTGAATTGCAGGAGCAAATTATTAGACTAGAATTGCCACCTAAACCTCTACTTAGGTCAGCCCTTTCTAAGACTATCTTAGAGAGACCTACTAAAGCTTAACAACAACCCCTAAAATAAGGCAGAGGACGCCCTTATAAATACCCTCTACTTATGGCCATAACTGATATTACTATCTACCTATAGGATAACAGTTAATTTAGTACCCAATTCAGCGCCTTTTAATAGAAGGAGCTTACTAGTCTACTTAAAAAGGGAGTTTTTGAGATTATAAGATTTACGGATATATTATAAGGCGTACAACTCTTTAACTCGCGATTTATTGATAAGATTAAGAATAAGGGAACCAATAAAGCCTTTAAGAAATCCTAACTAGTTATATAAGCTTATAATAACTTAGAAAAGAAACTGGTTCTTACCTAATTACTAACTATTTAATAAGTTAGCTAATAACTAATTCTCTATATCGCCGCCATAAAGCTTCTATAGGCACGACTTTACCTCTGAGATATTTTATAGGCCTATATATAATCAACCACTATACTAAATTAAGAGTTCTATGTACAACCTCCGCACGAGTTAATTAAGTAACTTAGAATTAACGAGGCCTCTATTCTAAAGGTTATAAAACCACTCTATAGAGTACCAGAAGCTGGTAACTACTAATTTAAGATATATTACTTATATTATATCTAATAGTTATATATAGACTAGTCTACGTACAACCCCTACCTCCTATAGAGTAACGAACCCTTTGGTATTATAGGCCTATAAACTAATAATACTCTATTCCTGGCAGATAAGACCTTTACAAACGCAGAGCAAAACGAGCTGTATAAGGCCAAGTTTATGGCTAAGAAATAGGAATAACTTACCGTTGATACGCCTATTAAGTTTAATGGTGGAGTTATTTAGCTACTAACTAACAGGAGTATTACGCTTACTTAGAAACAACAATATATAAACCTTAGTACGATTAGCACCAAGCTTGCTATAAGTATAGGATTAAGAGGAGCTATAAGAACCTTAACTCTAAAGGACTAGTATATCGCTTAACATACTAGAGGTATATATATTACTTTAGTATGCCAGCCAGAAGCCTTATTTAATTTATTCTTTGCCGCCTAGGTAATTAACCCTAACAAGAAAGACGTAAAATAGTTAAATAAGCGTCTAAACTAGCAAATTAAGAACGCTAATAAAGGTCTTAAGTTTGTTAAGTTAGATATCAAAACCCTATAGCTACTGGTATTTACGGACGCGTTATTTGCCAACAATAAGGACCTCTCTTCGCAGATCGGCTACGTCTTTGTACTAGCTAATGCTATAAAGAAGGCTAATATCGTCCATTGGAGCTTAGTTAAGTGTAAAAGAGTTACTTAGAGCGTACTAGCTTCTAAACTCTACGGCACGGCCCACGGCTTTAATATTGGCGTTGTAATTAAGTCTATAGTAGACAAGATCCTATAAATTAACCTTCTATTTATGCTTTGCACTAACTCTAAGTCCTTATATAACTGTCTAGTACGACTCAGAACCACCTAAGAAAAACGCCTAATAATTAATATAATATGCCTCCGGCAAGCCTACAAACGGAGACAGATTATAGAGGTAAAATAGATTAATAGAGAGGCCAACCCTACTAATGCCATAATAAAGGGAAAACCCTACGCGGCTCTTTAATGGCTTATTAATACGAACCGAATTAACCTATAAGTTATAGGATGGGTTAAATAAACAAACTTAGATTTAGCTTAGCGTTAGGTAACTAATTATAATAGTATAGACCCTAAATTTAACTAACTAATTAGGATTTTCTATACCCGGTATGGAAAATCGCTATTGGCTTGCTTACTACTAGCGCCTTGGCGGCCCTCGCGATATATTAACCTACTACCCCTAATAACTCTTCTTCTTCTTCTCTTCCTTAGCGTAGTATCTCTGTAATACAGTATTTTACAGGCTTTAGTTTAGAGACATTTGTACAAGCCATAATATGGGTTATGTAATTATAGACCTATAAAAGGAGCGTGGAAGCTATTGCGTATACGCTACGAATAGTCTAGAAGTAAACTTAACTTTAGAGTATAGATTAGCCTTCTTTTTAGAGTTGCTCTAGTGTCGGAATGTTAGTTATATAACGTGGTTACGAGACCATAAAGCAAGGCTAGCTAACCTGACCTTAGAGAAACCCCTTACTTCTAGATATTAATAACTACCAACTTTAACACCGCATACGTATCGCAATACAGTGATATTTGTGCACGTTGATAAAGCAAGTATACCGACAAACAGCTTTTATATAGTTATTATTAAAGATAAAAGGCATATTATTTTAAGTTAATTATATAAGAGGCTTTGCTATAACTCTATAGTTATAGATAAAATTATAGTAAAAATTATAGAAACTAAAAAGGACAAAATACCTTTTACTATATAAGAGGGCTTTTAATTATAAATTGCTTTAACCCTCTTAGGGTTAACTTTAATTCCATTTATACTGACAATAAACCTAAGACACTTTATATATTTTACTCCAAATTTATATTTCTTAATATTAACTTATAAGCCTATAGTTGCCTTAGAGAAGTGTGAATATGGAAGTTCAAAGTAAGCCAATCTTCAGGATTTTCATTATCAGTCCCTCCAGGAACAACTTGGACAGTAGATGACGCACTGCCATCCGTCTTGCCAGACGCATCGATTCTCGGCATCTCTAGAGTGTCGAAAGTAGTTGGGCGCGCGGTGACAAAGACTTTTATGATATCCATGCACTCTGTGAATCCCTTAGCAAGTAAATGCTGCGGTAAAGTCATCCTAATCTTCCTCTGAGCATTCCCAGAAAAATGCTTGTACAGGTCCACGGGAGAAACGGTCAAGTAGCTCCCTTTGAAGATATGCTCGATCTCCCACCCAGGCGCAAGATTGTAAACGTGGAAGTAGAGAGGTCGGTTGCTGTTATTCTGAAGGCCTATCGTCACCTGGTCTCTGTGATGTACGTCAATGATTTGATCGGCTTGGAATCTCTCTCCTGAAGGCTTGATCATGTGAACTTGGAAGGAGTTGCGGAAGGAAGCAACTGGGTTCGGGTTTGTGATGGCTTTGATGTGCTTGAACCTGGCTAGGTGCTCAAGAATGTCAAGTAGCTCGTCTACAGCACTTTCACGGCTTCGCGCTATGAAAGGTAGGTTAAGAATTACCGCGTTTGATTCGTCTTTGATATGGTAGTTATCGTTCTCATTAAGAGTGACGTGGAATGGGAAATCACCTTCCGAGTCATCAGTAAGAACGGAAAGCGAAGACCGACTCTTGGCAGCTTGGCGCCATTGATCAAGGTCGGTAAGCGGTACAGATATCAGAATCGGGTATTTTTGAAGGGAAACCCGAGATAGTACTTTTGCAGTCCAACCTGCGCTTACGCTGACCTCTCCAACTGCTCGATTTGTTAACTCCAGATCCGATGAGAGTGCATATGTTTGGACCACCCGAGCGGTTATCAGATCGTCAGAAGAATTTACAGCACCTGTGTTCTCAGAACTAAAAGGTTGTAGAGTGAATAAATCCCCAACACAAACTCCATGAGCTTGGCCGCCATCCAAACGGATTCCGGAGGATTGTTGGCTACTGACAGTAAAGGAAGCAATCGGTCCTGGTACAAGGGGACCAAAGAAACTTAAATCCGCATTTCCGTAGAGAACCGGGTTCTGCCTGGGGCAATCCTTTCTGAATGTGACGCAGAGATTTTGGTAGATCTCCTGAGATGTTTTGACGGAGTTTGCGGTCTGACTGAGAATATCTAGTAGAAGATAGGACAGAGCTCCATGCCTCTTTCCGTCTCTGAGTGCAATCTCCCTCGCCACCTCGTGAGGTCCACATGCAGCAAGGGATGTATACTTGTCCGGATTGATGAACCAGTTAGGAAGCATAGAGCCGTCTCGGAACCCAGCACTGTTGGTGGGCACGCTAATGGATTCCTCGGGAAGCGGTGGATAAGCAGCATCAACTTCAGCGCTGTAGCTGAGAGATCTGATGCTGTTGAAGTCTTCTTCACGAGATGCCCCTCCTGAAAAGCAACAGTCGAGGACCAGAGTTACAAGTATTCCATTTTGTACGATGGTGTTGATGATGTGCGCCAACTCCACGCCTGGAAGGTAGCGAATCATGTTTCCGTTTTGCCCTTCGAGCAGGACCAACGCCACGTCTCCCATATATTGGTTGGCCGGCGACGGCCCGATCCGAGTGCCATGGCCGGAGTAATGGATGTGAACGAAGTCGCCGGGCTTGACTATCGATGTGATGATTTGGAAGCACGCCTTTACGTTTCCATAGGTTGGCCATTGTTGCGGATCCTCAATCGGACAGCAGCTGTGTGGATTGGTCGGACTGGTTGCTGAAAGCACGTCGATTCGTACTGGATATGGCAAATTTCTTAGGTATTTCTCGGTTGCCTGGACATCGTTGACGCAGCCTCTAAGTGGTTGTGCCGTGTAGAAGTTGATTCCGATCAGGATCGCGTAGTGCGTGACGGAGGTCGAAGACTTATCCATGGCTGCCGTGCCGAAAGACTGATGGCTCCTTCTTGATCGACTTCTTCGATTGACTTGGCATGGAACTTTCTACTGTTTAGTGTACATTTAGAGCGATTCTTTGGGCTGGCAGAAAGGTTGAACGAAGCATGCATGCTGCTTCGGATTCCATTCGGTGAGGATCCGGACAGTAACACTTGGCAGTAACTTATCTCATAAATCAGACGCTCCGCAAAAGATTTGTTCCGTGACACGGGATAACACATAGACCCTCTAAAACGCCTGCAAACTCCTAAGCCAATCAGAATAGCGCCCTAACTCCTACCAACTCCTGCTAACTCCTAGACCAATTAGAACAGCGCACTAATTTTAGCCCCCTGCGTACCCCTATTACCTAACAAAATCTTTAGCGGAGCGTCTAAAAGCTTATAGGCGTCGCTTTAGTGCGAAATAAATGTTTTAGATTATATATTTTAACTTTAACTTCCTCTACTAAGGCCCCACCAACAGTTACTAATGCTTTATTTAATGCATTTTAATCTTAAGGTAATAATCTTTAATTCTATATATATAAAGGCTAATTATAACGCAGTTAAAGGTATAAGATATATTATGCAAAACCTTAACTACGTTTTTAAAAGGAATCTTTATAATACCTATAAACCGTTCCTCCTACTACCATCCACACTATAACTATATTACGTCTATTTTTGTTACTGGCTGAGTCCTATAACCTCCTATAAACTCCTGTAAACTTCTATAAACTCCTAGGCTGGTTGGATCGCTTATATATAGAATTCTAGGGCGTGTTACTAGTGTTACTCTTCTGTATCCACCTATTACTGATTAGAGTATAGCCAATTTATATTCTTTTTAACTCCTATAAACTCCTATAAATTCCTATAAACTCCTATAAACTTTTAGGCCAATTAGATGCCTAAACAAAATTACAATTATAGGAAGAAATAGTATAAGGGTTAGTAGAAGACTAGGATAAGTAGGGTAGAGGTTTATCTACGCCTAACACTATAACTAGGTCGTATTATAGTAATTAGTTTAATAGACCTAGAAGAATTGCTATCTATTATTAAAGAAGCTTAGCGTAAGGAAAATATTCTATTATAAATAGCTGTTTTAAAAGCATGTCTTAAATAAATACTCTAGCATATAAACCTAGGAGGCCGCCCTTAAACCCCTTATTTTAAACAGATACGCACCTTAAGATATTTAATATTTGGTTTTAGTAATACACTTCTTATTACACGCACAGGTTTTAAAAAGAGTTTTATTTTTTATACTTTTTTAATCTTAATGGGCAAGATTACTATCTAGTTAGTCCCACTAAGTAAGCTTAGTAATAAATAGTTAGATAATATCCGGAAGCTTAATAGTTCTAATCCGTGCCTTATTACTGCTAAGAGTAGGAGCCTAAATAGGGCCCTAATTAAAAAAGTAAAGGATGGTATATATATATACGTACTTCTTAGTCCTAAGTAGGCCTTATTTAAGTCTTTTTAGGATATATTAAAGAGCCTAGAACTATAGGCTAGGATTAGACTTGTTACAATTAATAAGTATTATCTAGTAAAGCAATAGGAATTATTCTAACTAATATTTATAATATTAGGCAAGCTATGGACAATACTTTATTAGGATATAGTTTAGTTTAGTTATTCTGCTATACTTAATAAGGAGGCAGAATAACTAGTTCTTAGTAACGCCGGTTTTTGCTCTATAGGTAATTATATGTACTAGACTAAGGTTATTAGGACTTCTATAGATCGCCCCAATATCTTAATCTGCGTAGTGCTGCTTAGTAAAGGTAAAATGGATTTATAGGACGTACTATACTTCCTATTAAACGCGTGTATAGATTTAAATACCGTAGTCCCGAAGTAAATACTAAAGACAATTATCTTTATAGACGGTCGTTGGTCTATTTAGGAAGCAGCGGTATACTTCTAAAGAGCACTTCTTATAAAAACTTTAACCTTTACACCTAATAAACAGTATACTACCAATGCTAATAGTAAAGCTTGTTGCGTTACCAATATAGTCTAGGTGTATACTGCATATATTTAAGAGTATAATCATACTACTTAATATAAAGAGTTTAAGAAATCCTTATTGTCTATAAGGATTATAGTGGCAACAACCTCTCTTAGCATGGGTATTAATGTTCTAGATGTTAAATAGGTAGCGCTTTAGAAGTTTCTAATTATAAAGAGTCTTATAGATCATTGGCAGCGTCTTAGTTGCGGTAGACAGGGCTACAGTTAGACTAGCAAAGGTTATATATTTTTGCCGTATTAGGCCTTTAACACAGAAGGTGTTAATAGACTAGAAATTAAACAGCTATAGTTATAACTAGACGCACCTTAAAAGACCACTTACAGGCTATATTAGAATTAACTACTAGCTAATTAAGTAATAGCACGTAGTTAACTAGCCAACAGCTATATACCTAGTAATGTAAGTGACATAGAAAGCGTTTCCTCTTAGATATTAGCTTTAAGCCAGGCTCCTACTCCTATTAATAAAGCTATAATGACTAAATTTTAGAGTAAGGTAGAGATATCTTATCACGCTAGGCTATTAGCTATATGGATGGAAATAATTAACGGTATATACTATTAAAAGGCCTTTCTAACTTACCTTGGCGAGGATAAGTTACTACTATAAGTTTAGGTTACCCGTATACTGCCAGATTAATAGCAGCTATAGGAGCTATAAGGCCAGTATAGTTAGGAATCTCATACCAGTGTATCTAATTACGCCGTAATTATTCGCAAAAGGGATAATACTCTTGCTATACAGGTTACAAGATAAGAGGTATTAAGGGCTATATAGTTATATATAATTGAGACGGCTAGAGTAAATAAGCGTATATTATTAGATATAGCGAGAGTTGGTACACCACCGTTAACCTTATAACTAGAAGAATGGGTTAACGGAGTTATTGGTATACTAGTATTACTATTACTAATCTTACCTATCCCACCTAATGGTGTACCGGAAGGTATTCAGCGTGCTATAAAACAGCTTAAATAAGCTTACACTTTAGGAGTAAATATTACCAGGTATAGCCCTAGTAGCAGCCGGTTGAATATCTAGTAGCTAGTTATTAATATATTAGATATATAGAAAAGCGCTACTCCTAGTTAAAAAGATAAAGGTAGAGGCATAAAAGTACAGAGCCTACTACCCCATTAATACGTTAGTTGCCGTTAGTAGAGAGAGATTTAAATACTAATAAAATACTAACCTTTACACCTATTTTAAAGAGAGGGTGTGTAAGGCAAGCGACTCCAAAGGGTATAGAGAACTTTTGTATTAATATATAGAATATGTTTAATTGGCCTAGGAGTTTATAGGAGTTTGTAGGAGATAGTACATTATTTTTACTGGCCTAGGAGTTTATAGGAGTTTATAGGAGATAGTATATTGTTTTAATTAGCCCAGGAGTTTATAGTAGTTCGGAAAATTAAGAATATTAAAGTGAATGTAAATTAAAATTCTAATTTTGTTTAATAATATCTTTAACCACTTTAAAATTGTTCTTTGCACTTATACCTATTAACCATCTCCCATTAAAGCTTTTAATAAAAAGCTTTTTAAAATGTCTCCTTTTACTCTCTAGGTACGTGCGTACCCCCCTAACATCCTCCTTAATAAGGAGAGAACACTGCGGGCTATAGCCCTTCTTTATTATCGCCAGCTTCGGTCTAGTAGAATTTGGGTTAAGATATAGTTAGTATTAGAACTCTAACTATTAACTATAAAATATAACTAACTAGTTTTAATAGGCGCCCTTACCCTCGCCTTTACTGCCGCCCTCCCTTTCTAATAGCAGCAGCAGCAGCAATAGCAATAGCAGCACCGCCGCTAGCGCTACCGCCGCCGCCGCCGGCCGCCGCCGCCGCTAACAACGACGATAACAACAATAAGGATAAATAGTTTGGTGGTAGGGAGTTAGGAAAGGAGCTATAAGTATTAATAACTGCATAGTATATACTTAGCTCACATATGTTTATAGACCACTATTACTACTATTACTATCACCGGCCCTGGCTTCTACTCCTGCTCCTGCTTCTACCCTAGCCCTCGCTCCTGCCCTAGCCCTCGCTCCGTTGCCGGCCCTCCCGCCACTAGCCCTTACTGCCGCCGGGTTTGCCCTCGCCTAGCGCGCTAACCCCATCCGCCTGCTGTGGGCTTGGGCCCCCTACGGCAAGGCGACTGCTACGTACGCCCCTACCACCTAAGGTAAATAGTGGTCGCAGTTGGTAGTGGGGTTGGTGGCTATAAGGCTGAATAAGCGAAGAGACTAGGGCCATATTAGCCGGATAATAGAGACAGAGTTAGGGGTGGAGTTAGTAGGTAGTAAGCGATACACTGCCTGCCAAGCCTTAGGTAAGGAGTGTTGGGTGTACTCTAAAAAGGGTGCATAGCAGGTAAACAGGTCTGGGGACACCTGCGCTTGCTATTAAGTGGCGGCCTATTCTGGTAGGTGCAGCCTCTTAAAGCATAAGCGTAAGGACCCTAAGAATCCCTTGCCCCTATCTCCTAGGCTAAGGTCTTTAGCGGCGTATAAGCCGTCTAGTAGTCTACTACTAGGTCCTAGCGGCAGTGGTATTACGGCGTAAGGGGGAGGGGGGGGTTAGCGTTGCTTTCTGGCACTCCAGTGCGCTAAAGTGGCGGCTTTTAGAGCATATTCTTTGTGGGTAAGCTTTAATCCGGCTATATTAATCTAAGGGGTAAAACCCAGACAATAATACTGTCTAGTGCGGGCTAAACTGTAAGGCATTCTTTGTAGGCAAGCTTTAATCCGGCTATATTAATCTAAGGGGTAATCCCAGATAATGGCACTGTTTGGTGCAGGCCTAACTATAAGGCGTTATGGAAGCCCCAGAGTTGCCTAGTGGGTAGTATAGGTAGATGGTGGTTAAATATAGTTGCCGGGTTCTATTATTACCTTGTGTATAAAAGTTCGTATAAAAGTTTATGTAAAAGGTTGTGTAAAAGGTCTTGTAAAAGGTCGTGTATAGGTTTGTGCATAAGTTCGTGTGGATAGCCTAGTTAAACAGAAACATAGGTATCTAATTGGCCTAGGAGTTTATAGGAGTTCGTAGGAGTTTAAGGATTAGGTAAATTTAACCTAAGGGAGTTATTGCGGGTATACTAGTTTAGAGCATTAATAAACATAGGCATTTAATTGGTCTAGGAGTTTGTAGGAGTTTGCAGGAGTTTATAGGAGTTTATAGGAGTTTAGAGATTAGTTAGCTACCTTAATTCCTATAAGGTTGATTATGTTAATTGTTATAAGGTTAATTATTGGATTAATAACCCTATCTAACCCCTCCCTAACCTGGTTAGTATAATCTTCTATATTAGCAAATCTATTAAGATTATCTAGGGTATTAAAAGGGTATAACCCCCTAAGCGTATCTAATTGTTAAATGTGCTGCTAGTTAAACTAATTAACTTTATCTGCTAACACCTTAATCCCTTCTTATAAGATGTTATGAGAATTAAAAAACTTCCTACTAGCCAATTATTTAGCACTCCGCGGTTTAGCTAGATCTGAAGTAAAGAGGGTATAAGCAAGTAAAAATATATCTGGTAGTGTAGTAGCAGTAGTATAAGTCCCGGGCATATGCTTGTTAAATATAGCCTCTACTCTCTTACGTAATGCCCTAACCTAAGTATTAGATAGATATACACGGTTAAATATAATATCTATATTATGGGTTAAGTTCTTATAATACTTTATCTTAATCTTATAGCTACCGTTAAGATGCTCAAGCCCGAGGTTAATTGCTTTATATATAGTAACCCTACCAAGCCAGTTAATAAGCCTAGAGGATAGTATTATATGCTGTAATTTAGGAGTATTTACTAAGGAGAGATTCTATTAATAGAATAACATCTTGCGGCTATAGTTAAGCTGGGACGCGCTAAAAAAGTAGACAATAAAAAGGTCAACAAAGTGCCTTAGTATGCCTATATTAGCATATTTAACAGTATACTAAATAGTTAGAAATAGCTTAACCTCCTAAAGTATATAATACATTGTCCGGAATTCAATATTATTATACGGTTACTTATTAGGGCTATTGCCATTCCACGCATCTAATATAAAGGCGGCTAGACGAACGTCTTTAATAAGTTCCAAAAATTGATCTAGTATAAGAGAACTAATAGCGTCAATAATATAGTCTATTTACTTAAAGAAGTCCCTGCTAGAGGCAATAAGGTAGCCCTTATGTTGTATTGCTGCATAGAATAATGCAACTATGCGTGCCGTAAAGCCCTACGCAATAATTGGTTCCATTAGGTAATATTTAGCGTTCTCCCAACTATACTAACTGCGACCCTATATGGTAGTATCAGCTTGTAAGCAATAATAAGCCTTCTCTTTAGAAATAATAGGTGCCTAATATATATAGATAATAGTATTTAGTAGGTTTATCTGGATATAGAACCATGTAGGTATACTAAGAAGCCAATCCCGTTGGTTATATAGTTAGCGAGCCTAGGTTTACTCGTTTTTAACAGCCCTAATACGGATTACTGTAAGTTAGTCTCTATAGATAAGCCAAAGTTGATTACGGAAGTCGTCACGGACAGGTCTAGCTTTAGTAGGGTCTTCCGGTGCCTATAGACCAAGCTGGTCTAGAAATATACTTTTATAGACGCTATAAGTACCTTCAATAGTACCCTTATCCTTAAATATGGCCCTAAATTGCCAGAACTTGGTCTGATTTATATTAAGACAATATATACTTAGCATTTTAAGATAGCGATTACTATCTCTAAATATAGAGTTAATGCTAGCTGTATAAAGTCTCTTAATTGCATCCAATATAAGGCTTCGCGTAATATTTAACCCAATCCTACTGTCTTTACTAGATATACTAGGGGCAGCTAATATATCTTTAAGCCTAAGTGGTATTGTTAGATTATGTATAGATTAACATAAACCTAAAAGTGGTAGTCTAGGGTAAAGAACAATAGCCGTCATTATTATTGCCTGTATAGTATCTATATAGCCTATAACCTAGTCACGCTTCTTATCCTTAAAGTTAACGTTGTTATAGATAATCACTGCCTGCTTATTTAACGCTTAAAGCTTAAGCTGTCTCTAAAGACATTAGCTAATTAGCCTAAAAGTTTAGAGTTAGATACTATACCTCTACCTTCTTAGTAATCTTGCCTATTAACCAATTAGCCTAATAATAACTATAATATACCCCAAACCCTAATAGAGTCTTAATTACTCGCCGCTTTATACTAGAGCCTATTAAATAGATATCTAGTATTAAAGAGAGGAAGCTAGATCACTTTTTGGCCTAAGAATAATATACTATACTAGTAATAGCAAACAATCGCCTAGATAACACATCAGACTAAGGCGTAGCGTTATAACTGGCTTAGTGGGCGCGCTAATTGCTTACAAGTCTTAAAAGAATAGTATACTATATTAGGGCAACCTCCTTAATAGTCCTAAAGGCTAGCTCAAAGTCTAGTGTCTCTAGGTCTATAGTATAATTAAATTAAGCAAAGTAGGGCTGACGGATAAGATTATTAAGCTCTACAGCAAAAGAATCTACTAGAGAAGGACGCTGGCAGATACCCCTTATACGTGGATTGTCTATAGCACGCATTAGTGCACGCCGTCACTCTTATAGATGGGTATATTGGAAGTTCTAAATTATAACCTCTCTACCCTCTTCTACCCCAGCCTAAGCAAGTATAAAGGTTCGAAAACTCTATTAAACGCGGCGTAGTATATTAGCCACCTATTGTAGCTTAAATTGCATAGACTGCCGTTCCCTAGAACTTATATTATATTAACCGCGGGTAGGAGAGGAAGGTTCGTTAGAGGAAGGCTAAAGAGCCTTAATAGCGTCACTATTAAGCTCATTATCGAGGTAGTCCATATCGCTGTTAAAATACCCGTTGGGGTGTCCGTTAGGGTGTCCGTCGGGAGGTAGAAGAGGGCTAGGAGGGGCGCTGGATAAAGGACTTTGTAAGTTATTGGATAGGGGCACATATATTCTACTAATAGCGTCTATTGCTTCTTAATTAGATAGAGGAAGTAAATAGCTTTTAATTAGATCTAGTTGTAAGTGTTTTTAAGTTAATTTAGGGTATAAGATACAGCGTTATAATAGAAGAGTTGTCGCCTAATAAGAAACATTGATTTTGTATACAAAGGGCGCCCATAAGCTCTTAGACCCTCAGGGAGAAATTCCTTTTGGTGTAATATAATTGGTCCAGGAGTTTGCAGGACTCTATAGGACTAAGGTAAGGTGATCTTATTGGCTTAGGAGTTTGCAGGACTTCACAAGCGTAGCGCTAGCCCTTAGCGCCACGCCGTGGCGCAATTTCTCCCCGGGGGTCTGATTTATGAGATAAGCAGTAACTTTACTGTCTGAATCTTTTGATCGGCGGCGGCTCAGCAGGCGGTAAAGGAAGCCAAGACACTACTTAGGGCCTATTTTAGCCTTCCCGTTATCTATTTTTACTCTTTCTTGTGCTTTACGTGTCTCCCCCTACGCGTCTCCCTTTATAAGAGAGGCACGAGCAGAGCTACGAGCAGAGCCACGAGCAGAGCCACAAGCAGAGGGAGGAGCAAAGAGAAGCAAAGGAAGAAGTAAAGGGGGCAGCCTAGATAGGAAAGTGGGTCGGTAGGGTGGGTCTAAATGAACAGTACTCAGTTGATCTACAGGGGTAAATTAAGGTTAAGCTTTGATATTCCCTTTCTAGACACCCCTTTCTACTCGCACCTCTATCCCTTCGTCCGCTGAGACATTACTAGCGTGGGCAGGGGGGGGTGTGGCTGCACGCAAGCCTCTTGAAGCGTAATAAAGCGAGGTGAGGCTTGCGTGCAGCCACACCCCCCCTGCCCACGCCAGTAATGTCTCAGCGGACGAAGGGATACCTCTATACTTTTCTACACTCTTCTTGTGGCTCTGCTCGTGACTCTACTCGTCTCTGCTCGTGGCTCTGCTCGTGGCTCTGCTCGTGCGTCTACTCGTGTCTCTACTCGTGTCTCTACTCGTGTCTCTGCCCGTGTCTCCTTATGCGTCTCTTTGTACGTCTTATGGGGGTTAGGTAGAGAGGTGTAGAGACATAGATGCAGACACAAAGAAATAAACGATGTGGAGATATAAAGGCGTAAAGGCGTAGAGGTGCCTTTAGGGTAGGCCGTGCTAAATTAAGCTATAACTCTAATAAATAAGCTCTAAGCCATCCCTTCGTGTGGCAAGAATTCATGGACTTTTCGTATATGCACGCCTCATAAGCCAATCTAGAGGCTCTATACCGTCTAGAGCTTGGTGTTAAAACCTCTGGTCAGTGTGGTTGTTCGGCGGCAAGGGTGCTAGCGCCTTATTAACGCTTGGATATTAACGTGCTTTACCACCTAGCTGGCAACCCCAGGAGCCTGGCAACCCCAAAAACCCACCAAAAACGGGAAAAACTGTACCTTAATATCTTAATAATGGCGTAATAATAAATACCGAATTTTTATAATTAGCCTTTTATACCAACTTTAAGACTCTTATTAGAATTTTAGAGTAATAAGTCTAGCCGTTATTAAGATATAGTAAAATCTCTTTAATACGATATAGGGTATATAACAATACCCTCTACATTACGATCTATACCCCTTAATCAAGCCTTTTTTAGTGTAATATTACAATAATCTAATCTTTGCCAATATTGTTAAGCACCTATTACTAATATTAGTATAAGCAGTTTTTAATTTATTAAATTTAACCTTTGCTTACCGCAAGTTTAGCTATTAAATATATTATATAACAATTAAAATCTATTAAAATTACCCTTAGATCTTACTCTATACTTAATTCTATCTTATTTATTATAGTAAGGCATTAAAATTCTATAAGACAACGCCGTTATAGCTTTACTAATTATAAGCGCTAGAAAATATATGCCCACTACCAAAAATACCTCAGTCTACTAAAATTGGAGGTTGCTTACTAGGTAAGCAACTTCCTCCATTACAATATCAATTAATCCTTAATATTAGAAATACTAAGCGATAAATTCCAACATCTTAATTAAGTTAAATTATAATATAGATAAAGTATATAAGAGCGAAAGAGAGCTGCTAAATATCCTCTTTTAGAGGAGGCTCTCTTTAAGTGGCACTAACGCCTATAGAACTCTCGCTATTACGGACAGCTTAAGTACGATGTTACAACTACTTGGAGAAGAGTCGGAGGAAGCTAGTTGGTTAATACAGGCATAGTCCAGGATGGATCCGGTGGAACTATATAATAAGGAATGGTAGCTAAGGTTATATAATATGATCTATATAATCTATATAATCTGTATAATCTATACGGAGCGTATAGAGCACACGTACCTTACGGAGCGAAGGGATTTCTTAGGCGTATGGTTATGTATTTAAAGGACTATAGTCCCTACCTAGATAGTTCTCTCTTCGTAGTAAATCTTAGAATACAATTGGAGTTAATCTGTTAGGCAACCACTCTACCAGTTATTATTATATTGTTGATTTATTCTTACCTATATACCTAGCCTAATAATAGGACCCACCGTAGTTTCTGCTATAAGGTTCCGTTACACATTCACTACTAAGGTTATGGTATTAAATAAGATTGAACAACATGCCACCTAAAGCACCAGTTACAATAACGTTGACAGCAGCCACAACCTTAGGGTTAGGAGATACTAGTATAGCGGACATAGATTTTTAAGTGGTTATGTAAGGTTAGTTATAAGAAATGGTTAATTACTTATAGGATAATAGCAGGCTACTTAAAGAACGCATTAATAGAATTAAAGCAGTAAAGGTTAAGTTACCTTTAATTAAATAGTTTTTAGGAGAGAAGTTAAAGCTTAAAGGGTTTCTTACGTAGATACATTTTAAGGTTATGCAGGAAGGAGCGAAGTTAGTAACACTTATGGACCAGATAGCGTATATAGGACTATTTTTATTAGGAAGAGCTCTAGAGTGGTTTAAGCCTTACCTTATAAAGATATAAGTAAACGGTATAACAACTACTAACCTGGACGTATGGTATGTGTTTGCAAGTTGGAATGGATTTGCAGAATGGTTAACGCAAATATTTAGAGACCCTGAAGTAACCATAACAGCGGAACAAAAACTTTAGAACTTAGTATAACGCACTTTAGTAATTAAGTATACAACGCAGTTTTAAATACTAGCTATATAGGTTAAGTGGAATAATAGGGCGCTTATAGTATAGTATAAGTAAGGACTTAAGGCTAAAGTCCAGGACGTAATTATCCTAATAGAAGATACGGATACTCTAAGAGAGTTAATAGACTAGTTAATAAAGATTAATAATAGGATCTATTAAAGGGAATAAGCTAAGAAAGGGTAAGACAGAGTTCTATAGTTATATAAGGCGCAGAGTACGCAATGACCAATATAGAGTTAAAAACTATGGAATGGCACAGAGCTAATAGACCTAAGTAGTACTAAAGAAACCCAAAGGTGGGGAAAGAAACTATAGAAACCTAGAGGTTAAGGATTAAGTAATTAAAGGACCTAGGAGTAGAGGCTAAACCAGGGATCTTAGTAGTAGAAGATATTTAGGCGGACTCTATAATAAGAAAAATAGTTTAAAGATAGGGCTTATATAAATTGTGGAAAATAAGGTTATTTCGCTAGAGACTAAGAGGTGGTTAGAGTAATTACGTAGTAAAGGGAACCAGGCCAGCAGACGGCACATATATATAGAGGGACAATAGTGCACTATAAGGAATAAAAGAATGTTTAATTAATAGTTTTACGTTTTGTTATAATAACGCATGCCGAATTTATAAGGACGCTAAGTACGGCGTAAGCTATTGGCTGTAGGAGCTATTGTTATCTAAATTTAGAGGAACCAGTGAACTAGCTTATAGATTGGACATTAAAGACGATAAGTTTAACACAGGCGAAGTATTTATTAATAATAAGGTAATAAGGGCAGCTTATTAGGAGCATACAGACCTTAGAGAAGTTGAAATAGAAGTAGAGACTAAGACTATTATAGAATAAGGTTTAGTAATGGATACTATAATACTATTAGATACGATTTCCATCGCTTTATAAGATAATAAAAGTAACGTTTAGAAGAAACCAAGTAAGTAAATAACTGCTAGTGCTAGCTTATTACTTAATAAAGGTAAAAGGCCATAGGCTTAAGATTCTTAAGAAGAGATATAAGAAGCTTAAGATTTTTAAGACGAGATAAGATACACCTAATGACCCATAATAGACAAAACCCGATAGAAAAGGGCAGCTATTTAGTTTACGGATAAGCGAATAAGTATAGGACGCAAGTTTAAGAACTACAAGTTTAGGGAACAAATAAGAATATTAGCAATCCTAGGTAAATGTGGTATTTAGCCTAAAGATTAAATAGTTAATACCAGGATTAAGAAGTAAGATAACTATAAAGATCTAGCTGCAAGACATAAAAAATAAGAAACTATAGATAAGTTTAAGATAAGAATTATTATATAGCAAGAGTAAAAGCTAGATAAGAGGTTAGCTATACTAGGATATATAAGGGATAGAGCACCTATATAAAGAGTTACTAATAGGCTAAGTGCAGGGATACCTAGGGTAAAATAGTTAAATAAATTAGAATAAGAAGAGGATCTAAATATCCTAATTAGGTTTAAAGAAAGATATACTAAAGGATATTATAACGCAGTAATAATAAGGTACTTTCTTATAGATAGACTATATACACTAAACCAGTTATACGGAAAGTGGTATAGGTAACGACATAATGATAAATAGGAAGACTTTTATATATAGATAGACAAAAAAGTTGTCTAAGACCAACCTATTACGGAAAAACGTATAAGTTATATTAAAGGGGTATTAATTATAATGTTAAGGAACCTAGAAGAAGGATCTAGGGATTAGAGAAGTAAATAATAAATTTTAGTACCCGTAATAGAAATACTAGTGGTTAGGTTAACTAGGTATAGGTTTAAACTTAAGGATAAAGATAAACTAAGAGTTAACCCAAGTTACCTAGCGTATTATACACTATTGGGGATAGCTTGTGTGGATAACACCTATAATATATATAAAGTACTAAAAGATAAGAACCAGAAGTACCTAATAAGGATATATTAGGCACCCAAGGAAAGGCGGTTTAGAAACGCTAAATATATATATAAATGGCACCTAGTAGAAGTATAAGGTTAAGGAGACTTAATACTTTAACTAGGAAGATTCCTTATAGAAGAATACCTAGATGGATAATAGTGGTGGGAGTACCTAGAAAACACTTGTCTATGGTATATAGAGGAAAAGAAATAAACTAAGTATTGGCTAAGGTTGGACTAAGTATAAGCAGGATCTAGCAGCCAACAGTTAGGAAAAGGGGAGGTGTACGGAACTAGAGGGAACTAGTGTTAGAGCCTTAGACCCTTAAAGGAATTTAAGGTTAACACCTAAATTTATAAGTTAAATGGCAAGATTAGTAGTTTAAAGTATTGGTAGATAGTAGAGTAACTAGGAACCACATATTACTAAAGGTAGTAGAAAGGATAGGGTTACTATATAGATAGAAGGAACACCTATATTCACTTATAACAATTTTAGGAGATTAGATAGCCTATAGAGGAGGTATTATTAATTTTAAAATAGGACCTATTTAGTTAACTATTAAAGGGAGACTAGTTAGAATGTCTTTTAATATCCTACTATTAGGACAGGATGAGGCGATACTAGAAATGCCTTAGTTATAGGAGTACAATCTAAAGATTGATTGGGTTATAGGTTAGGTCAATATTAAGGATACTTAATGGCGTAAAGTACGACAGTAAACTAAGTTGGTATAGTACTAAGTCGGAGTAATATATAAAGAGACTAAGTGAGGCTTAAGTTATATACCAAAGAGATACTATAAGTATGGTAAGAAGTTATGGTTACTAGAAAGTAAAAAGCTATTAGAATATATAGCATGGGACTATAAAATAGAATTAGAAGAGGGAATAAGTCTAAAGTTCTTTCTAATCTATAAGCTTACTAAAACTGAGTTAGTAGCACTTAAAGAGTTTGTCCAGGAGAACTTATATAAGGGATATATTAAACCATTATAGTTGTTAGTAGGATATCTAGTACTATTTATCCTAAAGAAAAACAGAAAACTTAGGATATGTATAGACTATAGACAGCTAAATAGCATTACTAGGAAGGATAGGTATCTTTTACCCTTAATTAGTGAAATCCAAGATAGGATAGGTAACGTAAAGATCTTTATAAAGATAGATCTAAGATAGGCGTACCACTAGATTAGGATTAAGGAAGGCGATAAATAGAAGGCAGCCTTTAGGTTAAAGGAAGGACTATATAAGCTATTAGTTATATAATTTAGGCTTATAAACGCACTAGCAATATTCTAGAAGCGAATTAATAGTGTATTAGGAGAATACCTAGATAAGTTTATTATAGTATACCTTAATAATATTATTATCTACTTAATAAGTAAGGAAGAATATAGAGAATACGTTAAATGGGTTTTAAAGAGACTATAGGAAGAATAGATGCTAGTAGTAATTAAGAAATACGAGTTCTTTATAAAGAAAACCGATTTTATAGGATTTATTATTGAACTAGGAAAGATTAGTATAGACCCAAAAAAAGTTAAAGCTATAGTAAGTTGGCAAGAACTAGAGAATATTATATAGTTGAGGTTGTTTCTAGGGTTTTATAACTACTATAGGAGGTTTATAGCATAATGGTTAAAAAGTATTAAGCCGTTTACAAGGCTAACAAAGAAGGAGGAACTATAGGTTTAGGGTAATAAATAGAAGAAGCTATTTTAGGAACTTAAAGAGTTATTTACCTAAGAGCTAGTCCTTAAGATCTATTAACCAAAGTTAGAAACGGTTGTTGAGATAGACGTATTAGACTTTGCACTAGGAGTATACTTGCTACAGAAGTATTAGGACGCATAGCATCCAGTAGCGTACTATAGTTAAAAGATAACACCACTAGAGTTAAACTACGACATCTATAATAAGGAGTTATTAGGTATAGTTGCAGTACTTAAAAAATAGAGAGCATTCTTATAAGGCACGGAGAAACTATTTATGGTTAAAACGGACTATAAGAACCTTATAGGATTCCTAATAACAAAGGAACTCAACTAAAGATAGGTTAGATAGGCAGAAATGCTTATAAAATACCATTTTGAAATTTAGTATACTAAGGGTATAGACAATACACGAGCAGACGCTCTAAGTAGAAAGGCTGAACTATAGAGTAATAAAAAGCTATTAGGAGCTTTGTTATAAAAGGATTAAAATAGATTAATTAGGTATAATTATCTAAAGATTATAGTAACTAAGGAAAGTTAGATCTATAAATTACTAAAAAGTAATTAGATATAAAAGATCTAAGAAGTATAGGTAGAGGATCCAGACTTAGAGCAATATGAAAATAGAGAAGTAATGTATATGCCTAAGTCTATTGCAGAGGAGTTTGTTAAGGAATTCTATAAGGGAATAATATAAGGACACAACAAAGCTATAGGCTTAGTGTTAAGACTTTAAAAGGAGTATATTATTTAAGGAATCTAGGGACTAGTAAGATAAGTTATAAAAAAATATCTAGATTGCTAAAGGAACAAACTAATAAGGTATAAGCCATATGGAGGGCTATAACCTGTTAAGGTACTAGGAAGACCATAGGAGGTTATATTATAGGACTTTATTGTTAAGTTACTAAAGTTAAGAGATCCTATTACGGGATAAGATTATAACGCGATTTTAGTAATAATAGATAAGCTTACAAAGTGGGGATACTTTATAGTATACACTAAAGAGATATTAGTAGAAGACGTCGCTAAAATCTATATAAAGGAAGTATTTATAAGACACGGAGTACTAGATAAAATTATATTGGACAGAGATCTAAGATTTATAGTAGTATTTTAGGAGGTATTTCTAGCAGAATAGGGAGTTCGCGCAGCAACCTCTATAGTGTATTATCTGCAGACGGATGGATAAACGGAAAGACTAAACTAGATACTAGAATAGTATTTAAAACATTATATTAATTACGCACAGAATAATTGGGTATTGTTATTACCAGTTATATAGTTTGCATATAATGCAACACTATAAGAAGGAATAGGGATATTACTATTTAAGGCGAATTATGGGTATAAGCTAAGAACGTTATTATTACTACGCTAAGCAAAGAAAACAAGTAGCACAGCGAAGTAAAGAATGGAGACGTTAATAAATCTTTATGTAGACTTTAAAGAAACAGCTAAACTAGTATAAGAGTAAATAAAAAAGTACTACAATGCTAAGAGATCTGAGGGACCAGATCTTAAGGAGTAAGATAAAGTATGGCTACTATACAAAAATTTTAAGAGTTAATAACTAAGCAAGAAGTTGGACTATATTAGACTAGGACCTTTTAAAGTTAAGTAAAGAATTTTATTGGTTATATATAAATTAAACCTACTAGCTAAAATGAAGATCTACCCTATATAATACGTTGCAATGCTAGAACTAGCATACGGAGATATTAAGCTACCAGTTTATAAAGCAGACACATATAAAGGATAAGAAGAAGACAAATGGTAAGTTTTAAAGATTATTAGTTATGAGGACGTAGATAACGAAACATAGTATAAAGTAAAATAGATAGGCTATAGTAAGACTACCTAGGAACCACTAAGCAACCTAGAGAACCCTATGGGAAAGGTATAGGAGTATTAGAAGAAAGTAGGTTAGGTAATATTAATAAAGAAGGATTGCTAAAGAATAAGTTACCTAAGGGGGACCTAAAAGGAGCACCTATTAAGCTACTTAGAGTTATTTCCCTTTTAGTTAGAAGAGAGACTGTTCTTTTATTACTAAGTTCCTGCAGACCTTATTAAATAAGTTTTTACTTCTTGGAACGGACCTTCTTACAACCCTTTTTAAGACAAAGAAGACGCGCTAAGGCAGATAAGTACGCCTTGTAAGCAGCATAAGTACGTTAAAGCTTAGTAAGGGAGGCTGAGAGCTTATTGTTAAGTTTTATAGCGGTAGATTAAACATAAGACCCTATAATAAGTTATATAGGGAACTTAAAGACTGTTAAGAGTTATAGGACGCGTACACTTAGCGTTAAAGATAGAGCGGACATTATAGGATGATTAAATGTTTGCTTTAGTGCACTCTAAATAAGAGGATGGTTATTGGGCAGAAGGACTTGCTAGCGCAATATAAACTAACCCCTCTTTTATATAGCGAGAATATGGAGACGGCATTATCTTACCTAGTGACAGTATGGAGGAAACCGTACGCGCACGACAAAGGGTTAAAGAAGAAGAAGATGCTTTAGGTATAATAAGTAAAGATATTAACTAAATTAATTAAACGGATATTACACCTCTAGTAGATAACTTGGAGATGTTAGGAATCTTTAAGGACAAAGATAAAGAGGAGGGAGATAGTGTTACGGACAGCTTAAGTACAATATTATAACTACTTGGAGAAGAGTTGGAGGAAGCTAGTTAGTTAATATAGGTATAGTCCAGGATAGATCCGGTGGAACTATATAATAAGGAATAGTAGCTGAGGTTATATAATATGATCTATATAATCTATGTAATTTATGTGATCTGTATAGAGCGTATAGAGCACACGTACCTTACGGAGCAAAGGGATTTCTTAGGCGTATAGTTGTGTATTTAAAGGACCACAGTTTCTACCCAGATAGTTCTCTCTTTATAGTGAATTTTAGAATACAATTGGAGTTAATTTATTGGGCAACCACTCTACCAGTTATTATTATGTTGTTGATTTGTTCTTATCTATATACCCAGCCTAATAATAGGACCCACCGTAGTTCCTGCTATAAGGTTCCGTTACACTCGCATTCCTATTACTGGCGACCTTATATATGCTACCACTACTTAGTTATGGCAATAAATACCTATGTTAGCAATGGCAGTTAAGCTAAAGTAGTCGTTTAGCTGGTTAGAAGGCTTTAAATCTCGTAATAGAATTTGTAAGAGGAAGCAGCATGGTAAGGCTGCCTTAGTTAATATAGAGGGAGCAAAAGATTGCATAGTAGAGCTTTAAGCAATTATTAAACCTTATTTACTAAAGGATGTTTATAATATAGATAAGATAGGGCTATTTTAGAAGGCTATATTAGATACTATATTAGCTACTAAGGCTCTATTAGAAATGAAGAAGTAAAAGACATAAATCTCTCTAGGTAATTACTCTAATGCAGATGGCTTATATAAGCTTTCTCTTCTTATAATTAGCTTATTACTAAAGCCATATTGCTTTATACGCAATTATATTAATATAGCCTTAATAAATATTATATAGAGGCATAATAAGAAGGCCTGGATAATAATAGTGATTATGCTTAAGTGGCTTACCTAGTTTAATAAAAGGATGTATAGTAGGAAGATACTACTCTTAATTAACGGCTTTAGCGCCCATAAAGTAGCTATTTGAATACTTATTAAGAATAGCTCTCTTAAAAACACACGCGTGGAGTTCCTTCCTCCTAATTATACCTTAGTATATTAGCCTCTTAATTAAGGGATAATCGCAAACTTTAAGCTGCTCTACCAGCGATACTAGCTGTAATTTATAGTGGAGCGCTTGCTTTAAGATAAGAATCCAATTAAGCGGATATACGTCTTATAGGCAATTTAATAGTTAGTTAAAGCTTAAAAGGAAGTTACACTATAAATAATTAAGAATTGATTTATTAAATCTACGTTATTTAGCTCTTGTATAGGCCCACGGCCTCACCCTTAAGATTATCTAGATCCTCCTATAGTTAATAAAATGCAGCAAATAGCAGAACAGCTACTTGCAGCAGGAAAGATTTACGCCATAATAAACATTTGGAAATTTATTAAGCATATAGTAGAGCTCTATGCAGGGCCCAACCGCAATACAGAAATAGATAAGGAAGTTATTAAGCAACCTTAAATTAAGCTTAATAAGGCGCTTGTGGCCTTATAAAAGCTTTATCTTTATAAGGAGTAGTAAAGCGATTCTAACAGAGACGTAATTACGACTCTATTAAGGCATAAGCGTTAAATTCAAGGCCAACGACCTTAAAACACTAAGCAGCAATCGATCACAATATATTTTAGTATAGCTGATCGCTCAATTACGACTTTATGCGCGTAGATATATAATATCATTACTTAATTTTGATTTTGGGTGCATTTTATATACAAGTATATCATATAACAATACCCTTGGTATAACGATACGCTTGGCTAAATAAACCATATCGTATTAAGGAGATTTTGCTATATTAAGTTTTGGCCCCTAATCTTAAGCTAAAATACTATATCTCTAGAACTACTAAATAGATTTACTTTTAAAATCTAATAGTGGTCTTAAAATAGGTATAAAAGGTTAAATATAAAATTTTAGAATTTGTTATTATGCCATTATTAAGATATTAAGGTACAGTTTTTCCCGTTTTGGTGGGTTTTTGGGGTTGCCAGGCTCCTGGTGTTGCCAGCTAGGTGGTAAAGCACGTTATAGTAAACAGCAGCAATATAACCAGGAAGCCTATAATATTTAATATAGTTAATTAAAAAGCTTTAATATTATCACCGTCTATTTAATTATTAAACTGTCAATAAAATATCGTCCTAATACCGCCTAAAAAACATTATTCGTCTTTAGCTTAAAAAGCTCCGAGGTAGTAATTTAGGGGAGGACTCTAATAGAGAATTTTCCTATATAATCAGCAGCTAGTTAATAGAGGAAGGGCAGAAACCTACAGTCATAACGTTATATATCACGACTTTTTAACCAACTTCCTCAAATATATATATATATATATATATGTGTTTTTAGTGGTGGCCTTCTGTAGTATTTTATTGGGTTTTGGTGAGGCTTGCTAATAAAATCACGTTAGCTAGGGTGCCTGCAGCATGCTAACCTAGACAGGAGCGCCCAAAGCGCCCAATACGAAAAGTCTCTTTTGCCAGATGAAGGGATTAATTTTGCACTGGCAGAATGAAACTTGGCAGAAGATTCGGACAGTAAAGTTACTGCCAAGAGTTACTGTCCGGATCCTGACCGATAGGTCAAAGGGCGTTAGGCTGAAACCAAGGGACACATCAGCTCACCTGCATACGTACTGATTTGGCATCTCGCCCCCACTCGGGCTGCGGTGTGATGCAGAATGTCCCTCCGTCACAATCACCGCCAAATTCACTATTAACACCGCTCAAAAATAAGTCTAGGCTACACTCACGACACGATTCAATGCCGGGGAGTGCTAAACGATTTCTCAAGGAATTCTATTCTTGAGATGGTCATCAAGTACTTTCCTGGGCTTCCGGATGTCATCAGGCTGAACTACCACTAGCACTGCTTGAATGGCTCTGGTTGGCATATTAATGCCATTCTCTGATAATCGAGGTTCCGAGGACAAAGGCCCGCTTCTGAACAGAGAAGTTTGGGCTTACCTCTCGATATCATGCATAACTCCATTGACAAGATGCCAGAAGTAGAAAACACTCAACAAGACATCAGCAGCAGTTCACTCGCAGATCAACCGCCAAACCACGAAAGGAGCGTGAATGATATCAAAAAGGCCATCCAAGTCGCAAAATTAGCCATTCAAACCACTTCCCAAGATGATCCGAATCTCGGCAACTTATTGAATTCCCTAGGAAACCGAATCGAAGATCTCTACGAACTGACAGAGGAGCGGGAACAACTCGAAGAAGCGATCCATGTAGCTCGACAGGCAGCCGCGACCCACCCGGAAGGCAATGCTGTGCGATCTGAATTTATGATCAACTTGGGAATTAAGCTTGAAAGACGATGGAAGGCGACGGATGATCTTTCTGACCTCAATGAAGCGGTGGACATGGTCAAGACAGCACTAAGATCGATGCCAGAGAATTATCCACTTCGAGCTACTAGTCTCAATAACCTTGCAGTGTTGCTAAAAGAGCGGTATGACTGCAACGAAGAAAGCTCTGACCTCGACGGGGCAATTCATATAGCGAGACAGTCTATACAATCTGCATCGACCGATGACAAGAGTCGCAGAGAGTACTTGTACAACCTCGGGGACTGCATTGAAAGTCGATTCCAGAAATCCAAAAACCTGGATGACATCGACGAAGCAATCCGAATCATGAAGGACGCTATCAATTCTACACCCACTGACACAGTGGATCAGGCGGCCTGGTTGAGTCTAGTTAAAATGCAAAAGATGCGGTATGAAGAAACCGAACACCTCCCAGATCTCGAGGAAGCCATACATTCTGCAAAATCAGCTATCGATCAGACGCCAGTGCAGCATCCTGATCGTCCCGCCTGTCTGAACAACCTTGCCGTTTTGCTGGAGATCCGGTACGACAGACTCGAAGACCTGTCTGACATTGATGAAGCCATTCAATTATCGCGCCAGGCTATTCAGTTGTCCTCAATCAACGACCCCGACTGGCTGTTTCTGTTGGGTACCCTCAACGAATGCCTTGCGATTCGCTATGAGCAAACGAGAGATCATGTAGACCTTGATGAAACCATTGAAGTAGCAAGAAAGGCCTTGATGATTCCTCCACAAGAAGATGACGACCGACCAGTTTGGCTGGGACGCCTTGCGGAGGCACTTCGGAAACGATTTGAGCTCTCGGAAGATATGGCGGATCTGTCTGAGGCAATAGAAGCAAACAACCAAGCTATTGCTACGGCGCCTCCAGATGCCCCTGAGCAAGCAGTTTTGGTTCGATCTTTGGCCAACTGCCTTGCCGCCCGCTTTGACATGATGGGACAACCAAAAGACCTTGAGGAGGCGTTGAGACTTGCGAGACGAGCTATTGAGATCACACCTACAGGCCACCCTGACTGGAGCACAGCACTTAGCAACCTCGCAACGAAACTTGAGGGTAGATACGAGCTCTTAGGAGAAGTGAGTGACCTCGATGAAGCCATTAGGCTGCAACATAGAGTTACCGAGGCAGAGGACGCCAAAGAGGGAGATGATCTGGCGATCGCCTTCAACAGTCTCGCAAACAGCTTCGGTCATCGATACGAAGCCTTGGGAAATTGGGAGGATTTTGATAAGTCCATTCATTTTGGAAAGCGAGCTGTTGAACAACTACAAGACAATCACCACCTATGGGCCCCATTCTCCAATAATCTAGCAGTCACCTTCAATGAGGGTTACGTTCAAACGGGAGAGCTTCCTTACCTTAAGGAAACCCTTCGCATATCCCAAAAAATAGTCAACTCTGTAGAAGAAAATGACGTTAGAAAATCAGGGTATCTGAGCAACTTGGGGCTCGTTTTATCTAAGTGGTACGACAGAACAAGCAATCTGGCGGAGCTGGAAGAGGCGACTTTGGTCTGCCAACAAGCCGTCGACTTGACTCCCGAGGGCCATCCTGACCGGCCAAAATATTTACAAAATTTGGGCGCAAGATACGAGAGTCTCTATGAACGGACCAACCAACTGAACGACCTTGAAAAGGCGATTGAGGTCTCGAGACAAGCGGTAGAATTATCGGCAGAACACCACGTTGAGAAGCCACTACTGTTAGCTGAACTTGCAAATAAGCTTGAAAGTCTCTACGATAGAACACAGCAAAGCTCTCATCTTGAAAAGGCTTTTGAAGCGGCGAAGATGGCGTGTGACCTGGCGCCTAAAGACCATCCAAGTCTCGGAGGATGGCTGAACACTCTTGGAATCATTCTGGTAGACCGCTATGAGCGGACGAATAAACTTGAAGACCTGGAGAAAGCCATTCAAGTTTCGCGGAAGGCTGTGGATGTCGCTCCTGAACATCACCCGGATCGAGGAATTTGCTGGTACAACCTAGGAGAGAGACTTGACACGAAGTATCGCGTATCGAAGCAGCTGGCTGACTTGGAGGAGGCCGCAACATACTTCTTCAAAGCTTGCGAAGGAGATTGGGTATTACCAATTGTTCGGCTTCGCGCGGGCAGAGCCGCTATTCGTCTGTTGCACTTGCGAGGAGACTGGCACCGTGCTATCGCCGTACTTGATCAAGTTTTTCAACTCTTACCACTTATTTGCGGTAGATATCTGAACCGGGATGATCAACAGCACGCGGTCATAGAAATTTCAGGACTGGCAGCCGACGCATGCTCACTGCAGTTAGGGATTGGGAATATCAAGAAAGCTGTGCAGCAGCTTGAGCTGGGAAGAGGTGTAATTCTTGGCTATCTCATCGATAATCGGACTGATTTATCCAATTTAGCCGATGACTGCCCAGAGTTAGCCCAAAGATTTGACACATTACGCTTCAGGGCCTTGAACAAGAGTGACAAGGGCCCCAACCTAACTCCAGGAAAGCTTCTCGAAGAGCAAAGAGAAACAATACGAGAATTAGAAAGCTGTGTCAATCAAATCCGTCAGATTGCAGGACATGAAAATTTTCTGTTGGAGCCAAACTTCGGCGAAATGATGCAGGAAGCGAATGAAGGTCCAATTGTAATTATTAACGTTACAGATATTGCCGCGGATGCTATAATTCTGAGCTCAGGTCAAGCCAAAAGCATATCACTGCCAGAAGTATCGCCAGAAACTTCGCCGCGACACTTTCAGCAGAAGTATGGGCAGTACGTAGCGGCACGAAGGGGCGTGTACAAGCGAGATATTGAAAGTGAAGATGAAGAACAGGTCGACACAGATCATCTTGGCTGGCTGTGGCGCAGGATTGTGCAGCCGGTGCTTGTCGTCTTAAATACTCTTAACGCTTGTTCGGCTTTTGAGAAGCCTCGCATTTGGTGGATTGGCTCCGGGATTGCCGGCTCATTCCCTTTCCACGCTGCGTCCAGCTCTAACATTCCGAGTGAGGCTGTCGTTAATAGACTCATTTCGTCCTATACTCCTACAATCAAAGCGCTTGCGTACTCGAGAGCATCTTTATCCGCACAGAAACCATTCACAACAGACCGTCCCTCAGTTCTTGTTGTCACAATGCCTTCGACGCCCGGCCAGGAAGAATTAAAGGGAGTTTCTCGCGAGAAAGACGCAATTGAGGAGGCTTGCAAGGCCGTGTGTTCGTTTAAAGAGCTGTGTTTGCCGTCTGCGGAGAGAGTCTTGGCCGAGATCCCAAGGGCCAACATTACACACTTTGCATGTCATGGGCTCTCTGATTTATCGAACCCTTCCGGCAGTCATCTACTTCTCCAGAAGAACACTCCGTCTGGCCCAGTGGTAGACAGATTAACAGTGTCTCAGATATCAGCTGTTACCACAAATGGCCAGGCATGGATTGCCTTCCTCTCCGCATGCTCGACTGCCGAAGTGAAGGGCAGCAAGTTTGCCGATGAAAGTCTTCATCTTGCAAGTAGCTTTCAAGTGGCCGGCTTCACACATGTGATTGCTTCAATATGGTCGACTGACGATGATGTCTGCGTGCGCGTAGCAGACTTATTCTATGAAGAGCTGACGAGAAATGGAATGAGAGACGTTCGGAACCGAGACGTGGCAGAGGCATTACAGAAGGCCGTGGTGCAGGTTCGCGAAGAATTCGGCGACGTGTCCAAGTGGGCGCCGTTTATACACGTTGGAGCTTGATTCCCATATTTACTGCTAGTTGGAGATGGCAACTATGTAGTTTCAGGCATTAAATTAAAGACTATCCGATGAGTTGCGTAGCGAAGAATACTCTCATCTTCTACCGCGTTTGCATTTCGACTATAGCCACTGGCGATGCTCCAGGTGAGCTGTTCTAGTCTCGAAAGTCCTATCCTATGTGAGGGAGGGCTTTCAACTGGGGTAGCAAGGTGGCATAGATCCACGGGTAAGCTTGTCAGGATGAACAACAAAGTTTCTTCGAGCGGCCTGGCGCGCGAAACGCCTTTCGGCCAGGTGATTTGGAGCCCAACAGGTGAATTCTTCCTCAGAATGATCTCGTTGCGACCTGGGGGCAGCTCGACCCCGGTCACTCTGGAAACTCGAGATACTTTGCCCACAGCGTTGATGTTGAAGATGGAGATGTACACAGTTTCGGGACCACCATTTGTTAGTTGGATGTAAGTATAACTGTTTTCCACTATGCTATCTGTGCCGTCGTCGCGAATGATTCTCTGGATGGACAGATTCTCAAGGATACCGAATTTAATCCGAGTTTCGTGGTGCAGATATTCATCCTCAGTCTCGTTCTTCAACCCTAGTAGATGCTGGGCTTGAGCAAGTTGTTCTACTGCTTTTTGAAGGTTTAGCTGTTCTTCTTGAGACGCATCGATAGGAGTCCTTGTAGCTTCAAGGCCACGATTTGTGTAAAGAGCAATACTATTTGATTGGAGACGAAACGTCGCCAGGGCAAACCCGCTTTCTTCAGGATCATGCGGTCTAATGAATCTTGACCCACGTACCATGGCTTCTAGCCACGGAATACCAGGTGGAATCGCGACCGGCCATTTGGGAAGGACATTGTGTTTTAAGAAGGCTATCGCTCCGTCATCGGGGAGACTTGTGATTCCTGGCTGGCTGAATTTCAAATGCACCACCGCTCTAAATGCCATTGCTTCTACGACTTGTGCTTCAGCGAGCTGCTCTTGGGTGTTTGCGGTTTTGGCCCCGTGGTTAACAATGCTGTAGATGTTTCCCTCGAGGACCCCAGAGACTCTTCCCGCTTGAATCACAGCGCCGTCGGCTTCATTTCGAATATGTAGCCCTTCGGTCGTGCTCTCTGACAAAGAAAAGTAATAGCGATCTCCAGGTCCAGTCAGATGTGGATGCTGATCAGGGAAGGTAATGTTAATGAGCTCTGAGATGCGAAAGAGAGACGTCCTCCAGGAGATGCGGTGGCTTCTACACTCGGAAAGGACTTTGACCAGCGCTTCTGTCATGGCACCGCACCATTCGCCACTGGAATTTCGATACTCCCACGCGGTTTCTGTCGCAGCGGCCGCGGCTATACAGACAAAGGGGGAGTTTTCCTCGTCATATAACCCTTTCTGGTAATCTTTTGAGCTCTTCAGCGTGCTTGCATGTTTTGAGATATCGTGGTACTGTACTCCTGAAATACCCCTTGGCACCGCTTCGTCGCCTAGTCTAGGCTCTCGAGCCATGCGACCCGCGTGGCAACAGTCCAGAAATACAGTGACATTTTTGGTCGTTTCGGTCATCGAGCGTAAAATGCTTGACAGCTCAATATCCAAGATTCCTCGAAAATCGGCCGGTGCTGACATATGATAATCTACGGGAACGAGGAATTGATACTGCCAGGAGCTGGCAATATCTGACCATTTCGTGTCTTGGCTTTCGTGTAATGGTGATTCGACCAAGCCGCCGTGGCCAGAGTAGTACATGACCACAGCATCGTCTGGAGAAATCTCGTCGGCGAGCCGGCTCAATGCCAGGATAATGCCGTCCCGAGTTGCAGCTGCGTCGCAGCATTTGGTTATCGTAAAACCAAAGGTACTCAGCGCGTCTTCCATCATTCTTGCATCATTTAACGGGCCCTGGAGTCCCCCGTATGAGCTGGCAATGAGAAGTGCTCTCCGTGCAGGCATGTTTCAATGCTCTTAGATACCAAGATTATTCAGGACCTCTGGTAGATCTAAATCCTATTCCGTGATTAGAAACAATGTTATATAGGCTTTTGAGCACTTTTCATCGATTACACCATAAAGTATGCCCACAAATGAAACGTGCACACTAGACACCTTTGGGGATTCCTTGCCTTAAATACGTAGGTGACATCAATGCCCACTTCACGGAAGCTTGCGTGACTGATAGGGTGCGCGTAAGGAATTATGCAAGAAAACAGGAAAAATAGAGGGACCTGGAACGATGATCCAAGATGTTTTGAATATATGCGATGTTCTAAGTTGGCAAAATACTAACGTGGGCAACGGGGTTATGACGGTCCATGGGGTTATAACGGTGGGGCCTTACCGCCTTCCTTATTAGGCCTACCGCCTTCCTAATTAAGTATATTGCCGCCTCTAAAATTAAAATATCAACAACTTCGCTTATCTCAGTAAGCGACTCAGGCGGCAAACGAGATAAATCTCGCTAGTACTTAACTAGTATAGCTTTATAGAAAAACCCTACTAGCTTTATTAAACCCCTGCTAGCGTTATATAACCCCTGTACTTGGAAGCGCGGTCTCGTTTGCCGTCTGAGGGCCTTTAGTGCGAAAATGTATGAAGGTCTACTTATTAATTAAACGCAACACTGCTAAAGAGCAATATATCTCCACTAATTAACTAGTTAACCACTTTAAAAGGTAATCGATTATATTTTAAGGGTTACTTTATTTATCTATATACTTAT
>Ga0307507_10002678_pt1 | contig 36642 bp, 23 predicted proteins | sample 7_EM_MG_FD_207223 | JGI IMG/M metagenome (GOLD analysis project Ga0307507, IMG submission 207223) | Populus trichocarpa ectomycorrhiza microbial communities from riparian zone in the Pacific Northwest, United States - 7_EM | ecosystem: Host-associated > Plants > Roots > Unclassified | place...
GTTTCCTACTGTTGGCTGGCCCACCACTAGCGCCTTGGCGGCTGCCCCTACTATTTATATACAATACCCCCTTTTACCTCCTTCTCCTCTTTATACCACAATGTAGTTATTCAGCCTATTAGCATTACAGCACTGTAATAGTTTATGGTATCTCCTCTTGCGCCCTATTGCGATCTTTATTCTCCCCAGTCCACTGTCTCTATTTTCCCAGTATAATCGCGACCCGGCGTAACCGACACCACTATACCACAGTCCTAGACAATCTCAGTACAGTCCTAAACAATCTTAATATTGTCCTAGATAATCTTAGCATTACAGCTAGCCTTATAGATTTTAATTACCCTGCCCAGATCCCCTAAAATGGGTGACTAGAATACCCTATTAGTGAATATACGCGAAGCGCTCGCCCGCCTCTTTAATACCTCCTATACTAATATTGCCTAGGCAATTAGGAGTGGTCCGGAGTACCCCAAGGACCTTAATATAGCAGGAACATTTTAGCACCTCTCTATATGTACAACCCTTTTAACTAGCGTTAAGAGCGGTCTCTAAATAGTCTATAATAAAGGCCGGACTATAAAGTCCTAACTTAAAGAAGCTTAATACAGAATTAACTTCCTTAAGACACTTAAACTACGTGTAAAGCAATATAAACAGTAAGCTTTGGTATATACTAAGACTATATAAAGCCTAAGCTCTTAGATTACTATACTTACCCAAACTATTGCTAATAAGAACACTGCTACTGGCTCTCCTCCCCTAGCTAAGCTTTATAGAAAAAAGCGTAAAGCAAAAGACCCTACCCTATTTAATAGCAAGGGATCGCCAACTAAAAAGTAAGAAAAATTTAAAATATAGGAAATAAAGATCTAAGGCGTTTTCTATAGAGATGTAAAGTGCTTTAAGACCCTAATAGACGAAGTCCTCTATATGTTAGATATGCTAATAGATAAGGCTTATAACTATGTTAAGCATAGCCTTGATATGCTATATATATACCCAAACAACTTAAGCAAATGGGCCGTCTCTAACTAAGAGTCTATGTTTGCGTATATAAAGAAGCACTATAAGACCATAGATATAACCTAAGCGGCTAAGAACAAATTAGACACCTTAAACTAAGGCAAGTGTAATTACTGGTCCTAGAAAGTAGAGCTTAACGAGTTAATAATAAAAGCAAATAAGACTGAGGAATAAAAGGTAGATCTGCTTAGGAAGAATATTTCGTCTAAGATAAAGGACTTAGCCCTTACCCTTAGCTATAAAATCAACAATGCTGACTATGAGGGCTGGAGTAAGCAAATGGACGTATTTGCTTATAACCTATAGAACCACGCCCACTACACTAAGCTAAATACCGCTAAGCTAAGTACCACTAGCGGCTATCAACCTATACTACCTAATAACAATACCTTAGCATTAGCACTATAGAATGACCTAATAGACCTTAACGCCGTTAAATTTGGTGGTGGTAGTAGTAGCCTCCCTAACAACGTCTAAAGATATTATATGGATAATAGACTTTACCTGGCATATAGTTAACCTGGCCACTAGAAAGATGCTTATAACCCTAAAATAAACCTAAATCCCCTTCTAATGCCACTACGCCAACCCCTTTTTAGCCGCGGCGGATTCTTTAGCAGAGGGATTAGTAACCGAAATGACAACTATAGATAGGGACATGGGTTTGGATACAGAGACCTACCCCTATAATTCCCTTCCCTAATATAGCCCTAGCTAATAGTCCTGTATATAAACTACGGACAAGTGCTCTATGCCGCTACTAACCGTAAGACCGGCTATGTCCTTGGCAAAGTACCCCCTAGCATATATACACCGTCGGAGACTGATACATTAGGATATACTAGCTAAGACTATAGCCACTAGCCAAGCCCCATGATCTAGTTATTAAAAAACTAACCCTTAGACTAAGTTGCCTCTAAGGGTTAGAACTATATAGGGAGGAGGATAAAAGGATTAGATCTATACTACTAGATTAGTTAGATCTTATTTTAAGTTAGCTACTACTTAACCTTAGAATAGCAAACAATAATAGGAATACTATCCTTATTTAGACCTACCTCTCCTTACTGCACAACCTACTCCTATAAGTTTTCATTGAAACAGTAAGCCTCGTTAATAGTAGTAGTATAGCACTAGCATTTGCAGACGAAGACTCACTTATAAAAAAGCATAATATTATAATAAAAAGACTCCTAGTCTTAAAACCACTCCGCCTTACTAATGGACTCCTATCTAGCTTTATTACCCACTACTTCATAGCAAGAATGATAATTGGCTACTATATAGAATCTATACTCTTCTATGTTATAAAGTTATCACCCTTAATACTAGTAATTCTTGAAATGCCTTGGCTTAAAAAGCAGAACCTAAAACCAGACTTCCCTACTCTAGAGCTTAAATTCAACTCCAATTACTATGCCTATAACTGTCTTCTATGGTATATTCCTGACTGTAACTAAGTAGTACCACGCGGACGCATTGCACGGCTAATACTTAGATACTATTAGCCGATAGTAAAAGAGGTGCCTAACACTAGTAAGCCAATATACGCAGTAAATAAAATAGAGATTCTAGAAGACTAGATTACTGCTCTATTCCTAAAAAAATAAACACTGCTAGAACTATAAGTCCCCTATATACACCCGCTTAACCTAGGTTAGCTAATAAGACACCCAACTTTAAGTTATTTACCGTACGTATATATAACCGCACGTATAATAGCTAAGGGCGTTATAGCCAAGACCGAAACTAGAGCAATTGAGACCTCCCCCCTATAACGCCTAACCTTATACCCGTCTCCCGCGCGTACCGTATAAGGCCGCCACCTTGTTTCCGCCCCCCTAGGCCAACCAAGCTATGCTAGCCTAGCTATAGCACTAGAGAACTAGATATGCCCTAACCTAGACAATATTAAATGCACTTATGCCGTTAATTTTACCCAGTTCTGTAAATAAAAAGGTGTAAAGGTAATAAGGATCTATATAGCGGAGCTAGTAGAACTGGTTAAATAAGAAGAATACTAATAGCTACTTAAGGAGCTACCTATAGGCCTAATAGAAGTACCAAACCTGTTAGAAAGGTCTTTCCGCCGGCTAATAGAAGGCAACTATATAATAGAGGAAGCCTATAAAGCGCTACCCCTTTATTTCTATAACTTCCTTAAGATAAACCTAAAAACTAAGTCTGAGTTTCTACACCGGAAGATAGTTAATACTAATGTTAAGAAATTCCTAAAAGGCAAACCAGGATTAACCCGTAAGGATATTTTATAATGCTTACTAAAAGAGTTTTATAAATATATTAAACACTTCCTCCTTAAGAACGTAGATAAGCTGCCCCTTTATTAACCATAGGATTACAAAATTAAGATTATACTAGGAAAGTAGGCCCCATACTATAAAAACAGACTACTCTTACCCGCTGAACTCAGCTGTATAAAGAAGTGGATTAATAAGATGCTAGATAAGGGTTTTATCCGCAAATTAACCTTACTAGCTACTATACTACTCCTCCTTACAGCGAAACCTGGCGGTAGTGTATAAATCTACTATAACTACTAAGGCCTAAACACAGTTACTATTAAGAACCGATACCCACTACTACTAGTCCGCGAGATACTTGACATACTCTATAGTACTAAGTACTTTACTAAGCTTAACGTGATTGCTGCGTTTAACTGGATCCGGATTGCAGAAGGCCATAAGTAGCTTACAGCATTTATCACCCAGTTTGGACTCTATAAGATGCTAGTTATACTATTTGGTCTCTATAACGCGCCTACTATATTCTAAAACTATATTAACCATATTTTATATAACACCCTTAACGACTACTGCACTATATATCTTAATAATGTCCTTATCTTCTTAAAAACACGCGCCGAGCATATAAAATACGTAAATGAAATTATCTAGAGACTTGGTAATGCTGGACTCCAGATTAATATTAATAAGTCTAAGTTTTATGCTACCAAAACAAAATACCTTAGCTTAATTATCTCAACTAACGGCATAACCATGGACCCTAAGAAGGTGCAGGCCTTACAGAAATAGAAGGACCTAACGTTAGTTAAGGAACTATAGCAATTTTTTAGCTTCGCGAACTTCTACCAACGATTTATTTAAGGCTATTTTAAGGTAGTTGAGCCCATAACCAGGCTACTAAAAAAGAGCATTAGCTGGTTATAGGGCCCTAATTAAGCACAGGCATTCTAGACCCTAAAAACAGCGTTTACTAAAGCACTAGTCCTAGCGTATTATGACTATATAAAGAAGACTATAGTAGAGACAGACGCCTTAAACTAGGCTTTAGGTAAAGTGCTCTATTAAGCTAATAAAAGTAATAAGCTTAAGCTAGTCGCATTCTTCTCTGCTAAGCACTTAGCCCCTAAATGCAACTATAAAATATACAATAAGGAGCTCCTGGCAATCGTTAAGGCACTAGAAGAATAGTGTCCTAAACTATAAGGAACTAAGCAGCTGTTTAAAATTATTACGGACTATAAGAACCTCCAGACCTTTATAATAATAAAATAACTAAACTAGCGCTAAGTCTGCTAGGCTAAGTTTCTTTCCTAATTTAACTTTATTATTACCTATAGGCCCGGCACTAAAGCCATAATCTTGGACGCTCTTAGCCGCCTCCTAGGCGTTATACCTGCTAATGCTAATAACAAATGTCTATGACACTAAGACCGCGTTGTTTTACTACCAAAGAAAGTCAACCCTACTATTCTAGAAGAACTACTAAGCAAATCCCAAGACCAGAGCATTGAAGACTTTATTATAGTAATGGACCCAGAGCCTAAGAAAAAAACCCTTAAGGAGCTTATTAAGAATGCCTATAAAGAGAACGAACTCGCTAGGAATATGTTGGCTGCACTACGCGAATAGGAAGACTATAAAGCACGCCGTTGGCCTAAGCAGATTAGGAAGCTGCTCCGCTATAATAAATCCAAATATTTAATTGTTGACGGCCTAATCTACTATAGGAATTGAGTATTTGTCCCTAATTTATATAAACTCCAACTAGAAGTTATATACCGCACATATAGTTTGGGCCCTGCGGGTTACCTAGGCCGCGTTAAAACACTAGACCTCCTTAATCAAACGTATTAGTGGCTAGGTATTTTACAGTTTACAGCTACCTTTATAAAAGACTGCGCTCTCTACTTCCGTATAAAGACCCTATACTTAGCACCGCCTGGTTTCCTAAAACTACTAGAACTACCAGTCCGCCTATAGACTAATATCTCTATTGACCACGTCGTTGACCTGCCTAAGTGCCTTCGTAACGGCAAAACATATAGATATATTTTTGTCGTTATTGACCGCCTAACAAAGATAAGACACTTTATTCCTATTACTAGCCTAGATACTAAGGAGCTTATTAAAGTATTTATCTATACTATCTATAAGTTACATGGCGCTCTAAATACTATTATTTTTAATAGAGGCTCTTTATTCGTTTCTAACTTCTAGCGTTGCCTAAACTAGCGCCTAAAGGTAACCCTAAGCCCTAGCTCTGTATAGCACCCTAAAATAGATAGTTAAACTGAGATTATTAATGCAGCAATGAATAAGTACCTACGCGCCTTTATAAGCTTTACCTAAGACGACTAGGTAGATTGGCTCCCCCTTGTCAAGTTTGCCACAAATAACCAGGTTAATAAGACTACGGGAATCTCACCATTCTTTGCCAACTATAGCTACAACCCACGTCTAGGCGTTGAACTAGTAGGCCTCTAGCCATTAGCCCTGTCTGTATATATAAAGAAGGAGTACCTATAAGCTAATACTATTACTAACCGCTTTAAGCGCATCTTAACCTAGCTTAAAGCCCTAGCTCGTATCTCCTAGCGACGATATAAAGATAACGCTAATATAAAACGAGACAAAGGTATAATATTTAAAAAGGATAATATGGTTATAGTTAGCCTTAAAAATATAAAGACTAACCGGCCTAAGAGAAAGTAGGATAATAACTAGAATAGACCCTAGCCCGTCCTAGCTGCCTATAGAGGAGCAGTTATAGTTAACCTCCTGGACTATATCCGTGTTAATAAGTCTTTCTATACTTTAAAAGTCCGCCTCTAGTTCCCTAAAGAGATCTCTAGTTAAGCACGCATTAATAAAAAGGAACGTCATAATGTCACAGGCAGGATAGCCGAAAGGGATAACGACGGCAATATTATAGACAAGTGGGAATTTAAAAAGATTCTTAATATACATAATAAACAAATAGACGAGCATGGCTTAACATACTATATTAAATGGAAATACTATAATGAGAAAACCTGGGAACCCAAGAAATCCCTAAAAGGGTGCGAGCGTATACTACTAAGGTTTTATAAATAACACCCTAAGAAGCCAGGACCCCTAGACTGGGTATAAGATAAGGGAGAGTTACGCCAAGGCCGTGGCCGACCACGAAGGTAATTTGTGGTGGTTAAGATCTTATGGAACTTTAACCGCCGGTTAAAGTTATCTAATTAGTCGGTTTTTTGCCAAGAAGCGCCATATAGTGGCGGTGTGGAGTTCTACCGATTTTATTTGTTAAGCTAACCAATCAAGATTTTCCATGCCCGGTATGGAAAATCGCTATTAGCTCGGTTAAGGGCGGTGAGCAGAAGTGACATCTTTATAGCAAAAATAGGTTACTTGTTTGGTTTAGGGACCAAACCTTCTAGGGAGGGAAGTACTGTCACGGTATAGTCCTGACGCGTACTGTCTCGTACTATTTCCTACTATTAGCTGGCCCACCACTAGCGCCTTGGCGGCTGCCCCTACTATTTGTATACGATACCCCCTTTTACCTCCTTCTCCTCTTCATACCACAATGTAGTTATTCAGCCTATTAGCATTACAGCACTGTGACAACCTCTAGTCTAGAGGTTTATAAACTACTAGGACATAGCTACTAGTACATATTAAGCTGCCTAGAAATGATTTATGTATATAGAACTATAGCGCTATAGCCTAAAGGCTGCATGCGCAGTATTGTACGTAGTATAATATAATGGATATAAAAAAATAAAAATAAAAATAAAAATCTTCCTCTAGGGTTCCTCTTTTTCTGGCTCTATACTATCCTTCTAAATTAACAGGACCTTATTTATTTTTACTATTATAGGGCAGTCCTTTATAAAGTGGTCTTTTTAGCTATATAAAAAGCAAGCTTCTTAATTACTAAGGGCTTACCTACGGGGGTTGCTGTACGTAGGCCAAGTCTATACTAGGCCTATAGCAGGACTAGCTACGTAACTAGCTGCTAGATTAACGGTAGGCTAAACGGTTAGTACTATAGGAGTTACGGCCCGTACTAGGGCACTATTAGCTGTTCTTATATTACTTATAGTCTAGTTTAGAGGGTTTCTAGCTTTATACCGCTTGGCACGTGCCTTAATTTAACGGAGGCCTTAATTAATAGCTAAGCACTAGTCCGTTAGTTCCTTTAGCGTCTATATAGTGGTAAAGACTAGCAGCACAGCTCGCTATAGGTCTAATAGTAGGTCTTTCTAGGAGATTTAGGCCTAGCCGGCTAGGTATAAAAAACGGGTCTAGAAGGCTAAGAAGGTCACTATTATTTTTATATTAAGGGCTTTATAATTAAGGTAGGTATTTTATATCTTAAAGGGGTCCTTATAAATAGAAGACAGGTAGTTAATTATCTCTTCTCTAGTGTCACGGGACTGCCCGCGACACGCGCTACGCTAGACGCGTAGCTTTCCTTTCCTTATTTGATATCGCTTGGCAGATAGTTTATCCGCCCCGATTGCCCCTATATAGGTTCGCCCGCAGCTGCATTCTTGTTGAGCTCTCCAGCAATCCTCTTGAGTCTCCACGACAGCCGTACGTAGCTATCAATTCTACGAATCTGATGCTTGTTCATCTAGCGTTCGCATGTGATACATCGTCATCGTGACATCTAGAGAGGAAGGGGTCTGCCGAATCCTAGGCGTATTATAGATGTAGGTGCGTTTATATATCCCCGCCAGTACAGCCAAAGACATAGGCTATCTTAGCTTAAGTAGTAGGGAAGTAGTCTGTATTGACTTTAAGCTTATTTTGCAGTTAAAGCTTCTAATTATTAAATATAGGGTTAGTTCCATCTGTAAGCAATAGGGGGTCTATAACCTTCGCGGACTATAATAATGCTAATTCTATATATTGGGCCAGGGCCTTAAGGACTATAGCAAGTCTCTAGGTGTTTAATAACTCCTTACTTGGTATAAGGGTGTCTCTAGTTTTAAGCAGCTCTTAAAGCTATTTAATTTCGGCATTAGCTGCTGCGAGCTCTTTCTAGGGGGTTAAGACGGCGACTGTTTTACTATTAGAGGTATTTACAGGTCCTATAGCGGCTTTGCTAGCTACTATATTTCTTAGCATAGTGGTAGGGGTATTAGGTAATTTCTGGTATTTGTTTATTTTTTTTTAGGGGGTCTAGTCCGTGCGTGTCCTGTTCTTAGGTTTCGCGTTCTATTTATGTTCTTTTAGTTCTTGGGGTTCTGTCCTGTCTTTATAGTCCTATTCTTTGTTCTTATAGATATTTTTAAGTTCCTTCTTAGGAAGAAAGAGTAGTAACGAGCTTTAGATAATATTAGTAACTTAGTTAATCAAGGCACGAGTATAGTAAGAAGGACGCGTGCAAGCCTATATAATTGGATTGTCTATAAATAAGGATCCAAAGCTAGAGAAAGGAAAAGAGAAGAAGGGTAGCGCCGCTTAAGGTTTTATATGATCGTATGGGTTATGTAACTGCGACTGTCTAAAACAGTAAGAAACTGTCTGCAATTGTCTACCACAGTCCACCGTTTCCCATTACGTGACTGCGACTGTCCGCCACAATCCACCGTTTTCTACTAGCGCCGTAACAAAACCTATTAGTGCTAAGTGTAGCTAGGATGCGAGAAGGTAATAAGTTAAGCCTATAATTATTGCAGATATAAGATGCCTTAAGTATACAATATAGTATGGCAGTATTTATAATATTGTAAAATATGTTAATGTAATAGTTTGGTGGTATATCTTAGGTTAGGGATTAAGAGAACTAGAACTTAGGTAGTGCTACTAAGAGGTAAAAACCAAGGTTGTAATATTATAACTATTACATATATAGTATGCCTTGGGTATGTAATATAGCACGCTAATGTTTATAATATTGTAAATCGTACTAATGTATAGGTCTGGTGCTATGCCCTAGAGCTAAGTGGTGCTGCTAAGAGGTAGGAACTAAGGTTGTAATATTGCGACTATTGTATATATAGCATGCGATATAGCACGCGATATAGCACGCTAATATTTGCGATATTGTAAACTGTACTAATATATAGGTCTGGTGTATGCCCTAAAGCTAGGTAGTGCTGCTAAGAGGTAGGAAATAAGGATGCGAGGGGGCGATATTATAACTATTATATATAATATGCCCTGGGTATGCGATATAGTATACTAATATTTGCAATATTGCAAACCAAACTAACGTATAGGTTTAGTAGTGTGCATTAAAACTAGAATTATAAGAAATTGAAATCTAGTAGTGTTAATAGGAGATAATTTTAAGGTTAGTGGTTTATAAGAGTTAGATATCCGTAATATTGCAAATATTGCATTTTTAGGTGTTTTATTATTAGAGGATTATATAATACCTTATAAACTCCACGCGTAAGTAGTTTGTAAAAAATCCTCTATATATATCTACTCCACTCCTTACTAACTATAAAGCTAGAAATAATAATATTATATCTGCTTAATATATTACTACCCTAGTATAAGAGTAAGTTAAGTATTAATAAGCTGTAAACACTAGCTAAATCTATAATAGTTACTGTATACTTTATGGATAGAAGATGTGGCTAATACTATACAATTTTATGTTCTACTAGCGGCGCGGAACGTTATAAAATAAAATATAAATATAAGGATGAAATCTAAAGGCAAAGTAATCCCTAAAAAAGGCGTAGATATAGGGATAAGAATAAACCGGTCTGATTTAACTATTAAACTGCTAATAATAGATTTAATAATATACTGGAAATTGCTAACTATAACTAATAAATATCTTCTAAAGATAAGGGCTTTGTATTACGTAATAATAATATAGTAATTATTACTGCTAATAGGATATCTACCCTACTGTTAAATAACTAGACTATATACTATAAGGTACCTACTATAGAGACCTCTATTAACTAATCGAAACCCCCCATATAAGAGAGAGGATTATTATTAACTGCGATATCTATTAGTATAGAAGGCTATATAGAGGTTACTAGGAGAGGTGCTAGTGAACTAGTGCAATACTATATAACTAAAGATGAGATGTGGCTATATTAGCAATGCCTTAATCCACTTAATAACGCTAAAACTAAATTTTACCTATTTTAAAGTGAAGCGGAGTATATACTTGCCCTATTCTTTATTTAAGAAAAAGTGTTATAGGGGGCTATTAATTAATTTCTATAAGACCCCTAGCTTGCTTTGCTACTATAAGATTAGATATCTATAAAGAACTTAAATAACTTGTTTTAGAGATATAATTAATTAAACTAGGGTATTATACTAAAAAAAAAATAGAAAGAATGTATGTTATAAGTTAATAAAGGAAAGGATTTAATAGAATAGACTAAATACTACATCTAATATAGAAGTATTATGTAGGTACTATGGTTCTTACTAGGCTACTAGCCATTCACCCTAAATCTTATATACGCCCTAGTCTAACTATTTAATAATAATAATTTACAGATGTATATGGAAGTTTATACTAGTAACTGTTAGTAGTACTAGTAGAACTAGCTTCTACTAGGCGCTACTATAGTGCCGCTAGTTATTATAGCTAATAAGACCTTACTATCTAAATAAGGTAAAATAACAACATATCTAGTATACGCTTTAGTGTTTAACTTGGATAGCCGAACTTGCTATATATAAAAACGCCTAGGTATAGTATTACTTAGGTTTATTTCTATTATAAGGGGGTAGGTTAAATTAGAAGTATACTATACTATAATAGAATTTATATTAGCCCGTAAGTGCTTTAAGCTACCTACCTATATATTACTAACTAATAGTATCTTAAGCGCTGGAAACGATTTTAAAGACTGGTATTTATATTGCCTATATAGACGGAAAGATAAGAGTATATTACCCTATTATCTTATTAATAATAGTAGACTATAAGGAGTAAGTTATAATTACAGGTGTAAAGAATCTTTAATAATGCACTATATGCCAGATACTGCCTAACTAGTAAGGAAATCTCTAGGCTAAATAGAAGTTCCGTAATTATATAAGCATAAGATAATAAATAGAGCTCCAATCTAGAAGGAATATTAAACAGCTAGACAATGCTTAGGTTTACCTATAACAAAACTTTACCTAGAAGTATTATTTAGTAAATATTTATACCTATATAACTCCTAATATACTGCACTAGCTTATAAAAGGGATAGCAACTAACCTAATTGACTAGACTAAGAATCTCTTACTTAAAAATGCAAAACTATAGCGATTAAAAGGGTAACTAAAGTGGTAGGGTTTAACCAAAGACTATATTAATGCCGTGCTAAATAAATAATTTAGTTAAATACCGGAATTTATTAGTATAAAACGGTTTAAAGAGTTTATATTAGTTGGTTAATAGATGGGCCATCTCTGGAAGGATATAATACAATAGCTTATAGTAGTACTAGCACCCCTTATACCAAAGGAATATATAGGGGTAATGATATATGCTTAAGCAGTCTTGGACTTTATAATGCTTGCATAATACACTTTATATAATAATAATACTATTGGGTATATGGAATATGCACTCTATATTATAGACTAGACAAAAACCGCCTTCTTTAGATTCTGCCTATTATACCACGCAATATAGGAACAGCACTTTAATATTCTAAAGCTTTACACTTTTACCTACTACCCCTACTATATCCGTAAGATAGGTAGCCTTACTAGTATAGACGTTAAGCATAGTAAGGTTATACACAAACTTCCAGTAAAGGCATTCTTTAACTGTATAAATAAGCGCTCTAACTACTAGAAATAATTGCTCTATTATAATACCTAGTACCTCTAAATAATGGTAATGGAAGAACTCTATATACTTAAAGTAACAAAACCTTTATCGCTAATAGATATTGCTAAGGTAGTGTATGCTATAACCTTAATATAACTAGTGGACCTAACTAATATGGGCTAGTTTATTAACCAGGATAATAGATATATAGTAAAAAAGGCTAGTATCCCAATTAAAATATAGCGCTAGGTATATTAAGTTAAAAAAAAAATAGGGCTTTCTAGTTTTATTAAAGCACTAGCTATGTTTTTATAAGAGAATTATAATAAGCAAGACGGAACCTCTACTACTAATATTTAAATGGATTATAGAGAAGAGGATTCTTCTAAAGTAGGCTTATACTTTATATATATCTATAACTTGGTCTAATATTAGAAGCGGGATGGAAAGAGCCTAGACTCTATAGCTAAAGAGTTTATCTAATATATATATAATTAGTAGAGCTAAGGTAAATGGAGACAAGACTATATATAGGTGTAAGAGTATATGCAAACCACTACTTCTGGGTAGATATACCCTCTTAGTGATATACTTCCTAAAAAGGCTTAACTAATTATTACAGTTATAGATAAAGAGAGGTTAAACTTATAGGGCAGGTGGCTTTAATATATAGGTGTTTTAGTTAACCTGCTTTATCTTAAAGATATAGGCCGCGTAAACGATTTTTACGGTATAGTGGAGGTGGAGCTATGGTAGTAATCTCTTGCAAAGTGCTAATAAAGTATTGGTGGATGTTGTATTTATAACCTTTTATTGGTGCTCCGTAGCGCGTATATAGTGCCATTAAAGCTTAGGTTAGAGCCCTAAAGCTTTATTATTAATCCTTGGGTTGATTTTAATTAGTTTAATATATTATATAATAAGGATTTTCTTTTAAAAGGTAAACAAGCTGCTAATAAATATGCAAAGAGTTAGAGCCGTAAAAGAAAAGCATAGTTATAAATATAGATTTTAATAAAAGCAATATATATGGTATCTGCGATAAATGTAATAATGGCAACAATATCTATTTTATAGCTATAAGCTGGCTTATTGCTGCAATATATATAGTATTGCGCTCTTTTAGCCATGGCTATTTGAGAATTGTACTATTAGCTGGCGTAGTGCTGGCGTATGGCTCCAGGCTTTGGCGAATATGGCGGAAAGCTAGCCCCGGGCCCCAAAAACGCTTTTAGCAGAACTAAATTTCCTACGCCACTCCCTGTTTTCCTGACGTAGGGGGTTACCTAAGGAGTAAATATAAAGGCTTTATAACGCTCCCATATCTGGCTATGTTATTCTATATATTATATACTGTCTAAGTATATACTCTATATTCCTTAGCAATAATACTTAGCCGCTAGCCAAGAAAAGAGTATTAAACTATTTGTGCTCGTACTAAAGGAGAGAGACCACATTAAAAGCGTGGGACGCGTGTAGGAACTTAATCTATTGCTAAAAAAATACTAAAAGTTAGTATATAAACTCTATTTTGCATATAAACTTAAGCCTCACGTGTATATTAGGTGTATAATTTAAATAATGGCAGGTGTTAAAATCTCCGGTTTTTTAGCGTGTTTTTTTTGGAGATTCGGGCGCCAAGGATTCAATGTGTTTATGTATACGCCAACTCTAGTGTGCAAGAAAGCGAAATTGCGTGTGTACCCCTGCGCGCGGAGAAGCTGGAGCTCGTACAGGCTGTGCAGTCTGTACGAGCTCCGGCTTCTCCCCCTGCGTGCGCTCGTAACGCACACCTAATTTCGCTTTCTTGCATACTAAAGAATTTTAAGTTTAACTCTTACAATTTAAGCTTAAAAATTAGAGACTTTACCTTCTTACAAGTGCATATAAGACCGGTTTTTCTGGCTAAATGGGGATCCGCGAAACACCTGCCGCATAGAGTTAGTATATAAATTAGTTATAGACGCCATGGATTGAAGTTCTACTGGGGTCCCTTACTAGTATACTATACCTGATTCATTAATATCGTATACTATAACTAAAGTCGTGTATAATAACCAAATCAAGGAAGGTACGCATATTCTCCTCATGAATCTGAGCCGAATGGTACTAACATTGTCTTCCCTAGATGTTTAGGAGGTATCGCTGAAATAATAACATTAAGAAGACTCCACTGGCATTCTAGGTAGTATGCTTGTAGCAACTGTTACTGAGCGCTGAGCTCCCCAATTCTTCGAGCACGCTCCATGCATCCATAAACCCTTATGAACCCGTATCACTACCTTTATTGAACTCACATCAATCACGGAGCTTGTATCCCTGCCAGAAACGCCGCATATATGCCATTAAGCAATGGTCTAATCGTCTGACTCATCCAAGAATTCCACATTAACGCTCCCATTCCTCAAACCCGCATCTTGAATAGAGAGGTCTAGAACATCAATAAGCTTTTTGCCCATGAAGATAAGTTCGAACTCGACCCCTTCTTTGCCCTCCACTGGCGAAGCTTTGAGCCATTCAAAGATTTTCCTGACAGGGTCGGAGAGCGCAAATCTTCGGACTTGTCTCTTCCCATCTGGAGTCCTGAATTGGATCCGGGTAGTTGCGGGGCCATTGGGAGGTTCTGTATGTGGATTTGAGGCTGAAATTTGAGAGAATGGAGAGTTGTCTGAGCCGTTGGTGGCCGGAGCACGTTCTATCCCTGTAGTTTCCGTCGAGTCATCATCTACAACCTTACCTTTCCCCTTCCCTTTGGCTTCAGGTTCCTTCGTTAGTGCGTCTGGATCATCATCTCTAGGCCCTTTGTTATTGTCTAGGCTATTCTGCATTGCCATCTCCAGCATTTCCTCCTCCGTCATTCGATTTACGTCAACCTTCTTGCGCTCCGGCTTGCGTGTTGCGACGGGGTTGCGAGCATTAGCCTTGAGGGAATAACGATCTAGAAACTCGTGCAATTGCATAAGAAAGTCCATAGGTTTTGGGACAGGGGGCCCGGACCAAACTTTGACCTGCTCTCCTGTCCGCGGGTCTACGATAGCGATGTGCGGGTAGGCATCCTGGCTGTCGCGGGTATGGAAATAGTATTGAATGTACTTGTTTCCCCGTGGATCATCCTTAGAATACTGCATGAAAATAAAATTTTCTTTGACCGTCTCTTTGATCTGGGGGTTCTTCCAGATATCCCGATTGAGTACTTGACAATCAAAAATGGCTGGATCCTGTATATTCACTATTATCCATTTTTCATTTTCCTTCCCTTCGTCACGAGCCTCGTCCCAGGGAAGCTGTGACATTAGCTCGAATGGAGGTCGGTACATCTCCGCCAACAGATTTGACTTTTGTGAAATGTCCGAGGCGCCAGCGGTTGCCATAGATAAATCGCGGCGGCGAGAATTTGGGTCGCTGCTATCGTTATCCCATACAGAAGACCGGATTGGTCGTTGATTAAAAATCCCTGGCCGTCCTATATATTAAATATTAGTACAGAAGAGAGATTTTCAGGAAGTGAGAAATTACCAGCAGATCTCCGATTTCTGGCAGCCATTTGCTCTGCGACTAAGGCGTTCAAGTCTTCCGGATCAGAACCCCACGTTGCGCCTGGCCCGACTAAGGTTTCTGTTGTCCGAGCCATCGGCGCTCTCACATCCCCTGCCACACCAGACGAGTCTCCGGCATAAAGCTCCTCTTGTAATCGGCGGGCCATAGCTTCATCATCTTCATATAGCGCATCGTTGGGTGGATGACTAAAAGGCGCTGCCGTTGGTGGCGTGGTAGTTGGATATTCTGCCTCAGCGTCAAAGTCCGACATATCATCATCCGAATCAATGTGGATTGGGTCCTCATTGTAGTTTACTGGGGGGCGGGCTTGGTTTGTAGGGGCGCTAGATAATGGTGGTGGATGTGATGTGCTTGGCGCGGCTGGTGATGGGCTGGCGTTTCCGAGATCTAGATTCGGGCTGTCAAAAAAGAGCTGTATGGCTTGCTCGAGGTTGTTGTCCGTCAAGCGTAGATATTGTGCTGCACGTTCTGGATCAGCTGAGGTGATAGCTGTGAAGTCCGCGATGTTGTCATCCATATTGGACAGATATAGTCGGGTCGAGGGTGTGGTGTGGTGTTCTTGGTATAGAAAGCGTCGACTCTCTGATTCAAGCTGGAAAATGGAGGTTGTGACGGAAAGTTTGTTGACGAGGTTCTTAAGGTAGAGTTTAGGTGGGGAGCTTTTATCGGCTCATCCGTTAGTCCAGATATGAAGGGCTTTGCCTCCGAACCGATGATGATGGTTTGCCCACTAGCAAGAAGGTCAATCAGTGAGATGTGAATGTCCAGCAATAAATCTCTTGGTGTGTAAACACAAGTTGTGACTCGTGGTAGAACACGCAGGTTGCCACCTGTTATTTGTTAGGCAGCCAGAACAAAATGGAGCAAGCAGACTGAAGGAACGCAACGAGGGTGAGGTCTACGTGATTAGGTTGAGCTTGGAAGGCTAGAGTCAAACGGAAGCTGTTCGAATATCCAAGGCACAATAGTTACTGCGTCACCAGCCTGGCCCGAAGATTTTCCGCCCGGACGTGAAGCGCAAGCACCGGGTATACATTTAGCGACAGACAAGACACTGAAGTGGCACGCGAAGGTAGCTCGCGAATGTGGCAACACAGTGAGAGTAATTGTCTAGAAGCCTCTCTGAAATTGATTTGTGGTCCTTTTACACCATCTCACCCTGTCATCCAGGTGAGTATCCGGGACACTGTCTTCCGCTAGCCACGCCATCAGCCGCTGCCTGAACCTATTGTGATTTAATATCGGGGGTCTTCCCCGTTATATGTCTTGCGTACAGCCTCATTTCCGATACAACAGAGATCGAAAATACTGTCTTCGTGGTGCTAAATGGCCTCAACATCGAGTCCGAATGCAGCGGAGGCCAGGGAGCTCGCATTAGTCGGCAAGGTAGAGATGCGCATTGCCCTCACCGATACGGATGCAAAGCTAGAGGCTATACTGAAGACTTATCTTGCACCTCTACTGCTCAAGCTTGCTTCTGAGAATGTGACCGTAAGGAACAAAGTAAGCTCTTCCCATGCTCTTTCATCTTCATCTTCTGCATCATCGCCTTTGAGCACCCTAAATTGTATTGCGTTGTTGTTATGAAGCATATTTCGAACTCACTTTTCACCTTATTAGACACCGCTGATGGCGGTTTTCTGGATCTCTAGGTCATATCAATCTGCCAGCACATCAATGCTCGCACCAAGCCACAGTATGCTCTTGTCTTTTGAGGAACCCTCAGAAATGTACATAACCTAATTAAGTTGCAGAGAAATAAAGCTCCCAGTTGCAGCTCTTCTAAAGCAATTCAAAGAAAACCTAACAGTGCCACTCATTCGCCATTTCGATATTCTCTATATACAACAAGGCATATCCCGTTTACCCATCTCTGAACGACTAGAGCTGTTACCAATCTTAACTCGCGGCATCGAACTCGACTCCTCAAAGTCTTCTCTTCATGGCGCCCAGCTTTTCCATCTACTCTTGCAGCTCCTGGGTCACTTCAAACTTCCACCAAGAGGTAGTAAGGAAGACGGCGAACTGCGTACGACCCTTGGTGTCGATGATCAAGACGCTAAATTCCTATCCTATTGGTTCGGCAAGCTAATACTACTAAGAATTGCACGAAATAGCAGCAATGAGTCGAATAGTCCTGTGGACTGTCCTGGCATCTCAGCTGATGAATACAAATTCCTAACCATTCAAGGCAAACCGGACGTTTGGGATCCAACCACAGATGGCGGCTTGAACCTGGCAGAGACAAAGGTCATCGTATCACGACTCCTGGCCAGTGGCATGTTTACCGATGAAGAAAGGTTTTTGCCTGCCCTTTTCGCATCTGCAGATACCAATTCTCGGATATCAGACATTGGAGATGACACGCTGAAGCGTGTATTGCCTACTACTGATTTGGAAAATCGACCACTTGTTCAACAACTATTAGAGGTCTATTTTGGAAGGTACGTACAGTTTCTCTCCTGTTATCTTTTTCATTAATACTCTGGTCGCCGCGCAACACCTCTCCTCTCCTCTGGCTCCCTCAAATTTTTTTTATCTTTTCAAGAAAAAAAACCATTTCGTTGTCATTCTTCATTTCCGAAAGCCTCACCTCACATCATACCTGTATCCGGAACTAACTTTCGGTAGTCAAACAACTGGTGGGCCTCCACCTGTTCGTGTTCCTCTGAGGATTAAAATACTTAATTTGCTCTCCAAGTCTGTGACAAGCACCACTTACCCGTCTCATATATCTCGTATAGTAGAAGAAGATCTAATATACGGCCATGACACCCAGACCTCCGGGGCTGTTGGTCGAGAAATATCAAAATTCCGCTCAGCTATATTTGGACTAGCTAATTTCGCGGCTCGACATGGGTCTCGCAGTGATCTCTCTACAGTTGCACCAGGGCTTGTACAGAACCTCAGAACCTTTATTGAAGATCAGGGCTGGCCTGCGCCGGCTGGGAAGCATGACCTAGAGCTACGAAGGTATGGATACGAGACAATAGGACTTCTTGCGAAGGCTTCTCCAGAAAATATTTTATTCGAACCGGAGGTCAGCTTGCTTAATTGGCTTTTCGCCTCTCTCAGTGAAGATTCATCTGGAAAGGATGTTGTAGTCAGCATTGAGGAGGCACTTTCCAGTGTGCTGGGAGCATTCACAGTAACGTTCAAAGATCCAGAAACAGAATCTAGATTTAGGCAAATACTTCTCCGAAATACACTTCTAGACCACTCTAGCCAACTGGATAGGCTGAATGACACTTTTTCTGGCATTCAAAAGGCCTTGAGGAGCACGCGTTATGTCACTACTCGGTTTGCTAACCGCTGCTTGCCTTATCACGACGTGCTTGCTAGGTGGATCGACATTCTCGCCATGAGCGGGGCACCTAAAGAGAAGCATGAGGTTGTCGAGGAAGGGAAAAAGGGGCTCGACCCTTACTGGTATAGGATGTTGAATGCTTCCTACGACTCATTGGATCAAGCACCCGTCGAAGTAAAAGAGCACGATAGGTTTTCGTTTCCTGATTTCGACACACTCGTAGACTTCATCTTCGACCAAAACTATGAGAAGGACGACGTAGATATGGAAATCGAGGACAGCACACGAGTGCTTAACCGCGTTAATCGTTTTCGGGACCAATTCAGAGACGCCTTTCCGGCGGTTATAAAATACTGCTGTGAAGTCTTCACGCAATCAGCGCTGGCAGAGAAGCATATCAAAATCGAGGCATCGGTGGAGTGGGAAAGAAAAATGGAAACACTGGTATCGACCGACCAGCGCGCTCGGCAAGCCATTAGGTCCTACGCAAAAGATGCAAGCCATTCATTGTCACTTGCGACATTACTGCGAGCTGCATTTGAAGAGCTGGTTCAAGATAATGCGGAAATTGGCCAGGCTGGAAAAACTCTCGTTGATCTCTGCTCGCTGTGCCCTGAGTCTGTCTGGGAGTCGGCAAACTTAATAAGAGACTTTCGGGCTCTTGAGCCTTCAGTCTTCTCAAACAATTCTCCTAGGCGCGCTGCAGGGTCTCATACTTTCGGGTTACTAGCATCACATAAGCGATGTGACAGCCTTGAGATTCAGAATTCCCTGTCACATTTACTTCAAAAGATCCAGGCATGGCAGGGAGCAGTAGGTGGAGAACTGAACAAGGCGAGTGGTGCTATTTTGGCTTTGGGATACTATTTCAGCAGGGTGCAATGGCGGGGGTTCACGACAGATAACTCCAACCAACAGTTGTCTGCGTACCTTCAAACTCTCTTTGAAATTCTGAAGACGTCTACAGACAGCACTCTCAAGGAAGCTGCTCATCTCGGCATTGAGCAACTGAGTCTGTTTTATGTTCTGCAGCCGGAAACAGTGTGTGAGTATATGCCATACACTGAAGTAGTGGACAAGATACACGAAACGGCAAAGACTGGCAATGCGAAAGCAATCTTGGCACTCGGGCGTCTTGCCATGATCGCCGAAGAGCACGATGATGAAGAGGGAGCTAAGTCAGATCTTCATCACGTGGCAGAGAAGCTGTACAGTTTGCATGAGGTGCGGCAGCCGGAGGTCCAATTCTCAGTTGGAGAGGCGCTCAGCTGTCTAGCATCTGGATGGAGTTCCAAGGCCCTAGCTGCGACGGTCGATATCGAGGGTCCAAACCAAGAACATCAACAGTGGGATGAGGCGTTGCGCACACCTCTAGGTCCTAAAAGAGAGAAGACGTTGGCTAGAGTCTTAGAGAAGACTCTAAGTGGATGCCGCAATACGAAACCATCGCTGAAGAAAGCCTCGGTGATATGGTTGCTTTGTCTTCTCCAATTCTGTGGACAGGAATTGGGAGTGCAGAAACATTTGCCCGACTGTCAGACTGCATTCAAGCTCTGTCTCTCCGATCGAGATGAAGTGGTCCAGGAAGCTGCGTCACGAGGTCTCGGTCTTGTCTATGAGAAAGGCGACCGGCAACTGAAGGACGAGTTAGTACGAGATCTCGTTGGGTCATTCTCAGATAACAGGTCGAAGATGGCTGGTAGTGTAACCGCAGATACCCAATTGTTTGAGCCTGGAGCATTACCGACCGGAGATGGCTCTATCACGACCTACAAGGACATCTTAAGCTTGGCGTCAGAAGTTGGCGATTCGAGCCTGGTGTACCGGTTTATGTCGTTGGCGGCGAATAACTCCATCTGGTCAAGCCGTGCTGCATTTGGCCGGTTTGGACTCAGCAATATTTTCTCGGACTCCAGTGTTGGTGGATATTTAGCAGAGAATCCTAAGCTCTACCCAAAGTTATATAGATACAGGTAAACCCTAAGGCTGGAGATGAGTTTATCATGAAACGCTAACATTCTATAGATTCGATCCAAACCCCAACGTACGGCGTTCAATGAATGATATTTGGAATGCGCTAGTCAAAGATTCTTCGTCCACAATTGACAAACATTTCGATGCCATTATGGAGGACCTTCTAGAGAGTATCCTTACGAAGGAGTGGCGTGTTCGGCAAGCATCGTGCGCAGCCATTGCGGACCTCACTCAAGGAAGAACTCCTGACAAGGTAATTTGACTCTAGTTGCAGAGAGGGCATGCTTAAGTTTGAAATGTGACATTAACTATAAGACAGTACGAAAAATACTTGGGCCAAATCTGGAACAAGTGCTTTAAAGTTCTGGACGACATCAAAGATTCTGTTCGGGTTGCCGCTGCGTCTCTCGCTCGAGTCTTGACTGGAATTCTCACGCGGAGTCTCGAAGTCGGAGAGTCTTCGATGAAGAACGCAAACGCCATGCTCGAGCATGTTCTCCCCTTTCTGTTATCTACTTCAGGATTAGAGTCAAGTGCAGAAGAGGTGCAGGCCTTCGCTTTGACTACGCTCCTCCAGATAATCAAAAAGAGTAATGGCAAGATCCTACGACCATTTATACCAGAGCTGGTTGAACGCCTCCTCGGGCTGCTTAGTTCGCTGGAGCCACAAGCGGTCAATTACATCCACCTCAATGCATCCAAATATAACCTGACGGAGCAGAAAATCGACGATATGCGTCTCGCCAGCGTCCGCGGAAGTCCTCTCATGGAGTCCATCGAACGGTGTCTCGATCTGCTCGACGACGACACTATGAAGCAACTTGTACCCCGCATCGAGTCCGCTATCAAGAACGCGGTCGGCCTGCCCTCCAAAGTCGGCTGCAGCCGCATCCTGGTGACACTAAGCACGCGGCACAGCTTTCTCTTCACGCCCTACGCCGACAGCTTCCTCAAATTAATCGAGAAAAGCATCCACGACCGCAACGAAACCGTGTCGAGCTCGTACGGCGCCGCAGCGGGCTACGTCGCGCGCATCGCGTCGGACAAGCAGATCCTGGCCACGGCGGGCTTCTGCAAGCGGCTGTACTTCGAGTCGGAGGACGACCGCAGCCGGCTCGCGGCGGGCGACATCGTCTTGGCAGTGTCGAAGCACGCGCCGGACCGCTTCGCCGCGCTGGCCGCGACGCTGCTGCCCTTCGTCTTCGTCGCCAAGCACGACTCGCACCCGCACGTGCGCCAGCTCTTCGCCGACACCTGGGCCGACCACGTCGCTGGCGCTCGCGCCGTCCTGCTGTACGTCGCCGAGATCGTCGCCCTCGCGCTGCTGCACCTCGATTCGCCGCGCTGGGTCCTCAAGCATACGGCTGCGCGCGCGGTTGCGGATGCTGTCGTCTCCATCGCGGCGGCGGGAGACGAGATCAGTCGGCAGAATGCGGAGGTCGTGTGGCCGGCGCTGGATAAGGCGATGGGCGGGAAGACGTGGGAGGGCAAGGAGGTAGTGCTCGAGGCGTTTGTGAAGTTCGTTGAGAAGGGGCGGCTGCTGTGGGGCGTGGATAAGGGAGTTGGTGCTCATGTGCAGAAGGTGGTGGTTAGGGAGGCCAAGAGGCAGAATAAGGCGTACAGGCCGTTTGCGCTGAGAGCGTTGGGGCAGGTGGCGAGGGCGAGGGAGGATCTGAACATGAGCGAGGTGGTATGTGAGATTGTGGGAGGTGTGGTGGAGGAGCTGGTGAGCAACCAAGAGGACGGGGATAAGATGGAGGTGGATGGTGGGGAGGATATTGTCAGGGATTCAGCTACGTGAGTTTAGACCTTTATTCCGTATACTAAGAGACTGGTGGTGCAGAGCTAATGGGGTATACAGGAAAGAAAAGACGCTTGCGAGCGCTGTGGAATCGTTAATGGACTGCGTCAACCCAAAGGTCATACAGGGTGCCGGTAAGTATATATCCTCAGTTGCCAACCGTCTCGAATTCTTCTATTCCTAGACTAATATCATCCACAGATCTCACAAAGACCATCGATAGCATTCTCGCACTCGCGGCCCAAGCTTCCTCCTCCCACTCTCGCCCTGTCCACCTTGCCGCCTTTGAATCTCTCAAGACCCTCTTTGACCGCCTCGCGCCCGTGCCTGACTTGGAACTTGATTCACCGGATCTCGAAAGGAGTTTATCAAAGCTGCTGTTCGATCCTAGTTTCGAGGGTTTGAGCGAAGCTATCCGTCTTAAATGCGCGCAAGCGATTGTGGTCGTGTCGAAGATTGAGGGCGTCGAACTAAAAGAGAGGGTGGAGAGTGAGATGGCGAGGGAGAAGAGCCCCGTCGTCAGAAAGGAGCTAGAGAAGGTGGGTGTGGAGAAGGGGAGTGGAGGGTAGTTAAGTGCATTCAACTGCCATCTTTCAGGGGGGTCGTGTACGTTAGTGGATGGAGATGGGGCCTGCTGGATGTCAATGAGAAGGCCAGTGGCTTGTTAATTGACATTGAGAGACGATGTGGTTTGTTCAAGAGAGTTGCAAACTGTATCAAGCAGTGCTCTACGTGCTCATTCCGCCGAAGCGTCGGGGGAAGAAGCACTGCTTAGAGCTCTAGTCACACCGGCAGGTAGGAAGATGAAGGCCAATGTCATGAGACTTCGAAATCAAGCATCGCACAAACCCTGGTTTGCCCGTAGCTAGGGCTTTATGCTGAGGCTTCGCTCGCCACTTGGTCTTTGCTGTCTAGTTTCCTCGTAGGCTTCATGAGACGGTCTCAGTAGATATTAAGGCTAGGATACTTTTTCTATTGAATGGCTTCACTTGTTGAAGACATATTTTTGGAAGTCAAGTTACAGGTGTACGCTGATGGATAGCTCAGGAGTATCCATCATTACTTTTGTGCCATGGCGTTTTTCTGGTTGGAAAAGAGGGTCCTTCACCAAGCTTGGCAGAGCTGAGATTAGCCGGCGTCACGGCTATCTCGCAGCGGTTCCAGACTGTCTTCATGAATTTTGACCCACTTGATCGGAGCGAGCAGTGTTCACCACTGATGAGCTCGACTGCCAATGACAATATGAATGCCTCCAAAGTTGTGGACTGTCAGCTCATGTTGATTGGCTTGCATGCAGTTGACTCCCTATTAGGTGTGGCTTTGTTAGGTCTTGGCGAATAAAATGATACATAGGCTCGTTCTGGCAACGATCACCGCCGGGCCATATCAATTGCGGACAGGAAGAAATTCTCGTGGCTTGAAGATCGCCGAAATGCGACATTGATGGAGGAGTGATAGCCAGTGCGTTGTCTGCCATGGGAAAGGCGTGTTGTTGTGGCTGGTGTGCCGGTTGTTGGAGAATAGAGAAAGCTATTCTTCGACTCCTGGCCGCGGTTTAGGAAAAAACCGCGATGACAGTCCGAGCGCCAATTGGATTCGCGTTCCAATTCCCACATAACCGCCATGTAACGTTACCACCACTATCAACCTTGGCCTGCCCAACTGTAAGTTGAAAAAAGCTTTGAATCTTCAAATCGGGCTTCAGCACTTGCAGATGTGCATATGCGTCAACGAGAGTAAGCAATGGGGTATTATTGACCGGTTGAAGCAGTCTCACACCAACGAGACCTTTTGTTTGACGGCCGAGTAGCGTCAGCGATCAAGGGAATGCGGAGTCGAGCGCGGGAATCGGGAAAGCCTATCTCCACAGCGGCTACGCTTGTTTCCTTCAGTCCAAAGACCCGTCTGCGCGTCTTGGGATCACCAATCTGAAAATCCTGCGGGAGATGGCCAGGGCCCGGACCGATGACATGGTGAAATGGAGTAGGGAAAAGGATAAAGGATTCCTGTAGTGTGAAAGCCTGCAATCGCTTGCATAGCTAAGGCCTTTAACTGCTGTTTATGATGCATGTGGTCAACGAGGCCAACGAGGCATCCAAAGAGCGCAATGCGAGAATCCAAAGAGCGCAATGCGAGAATCCCATCTCCGACGGGAGGATTTTTTGGACGCGCGATGGCTGAGCAAATTTCAAACCACGTACGTGGGTAGAGAGGGGTCTGCTGGCTCCTGATCACGGGGAGTTTGATTGGAACCTTTGAAGGCCATGTTTGCTGCCCACGGCTAGTCATGAAAAAATGTCTGAAGGGTCTTGAACAGAATTATAGTACTCGTAAAGACGATTCACGATTGGCCCTAGGGTTTATCCGCCACTCTCCCTCGCAAAGGAGCCAAGCAGCCATTTATCCAGCACCACTCAGCAACCAGAAACTAGAAGGCAGCAGCTATTAGCAGCTACTAGCCAGCAGCCGGAGCAATTAATGAGGAACATGTTCAGCAACAAAAAGTCAACGGAAACAGTGCACACGTCATGCGCACCAACAGCCGTTCGTGTCTCAGGAGTATGTGGCACGGCACGTGCAAGCGACGGTACAACAGGCTGACAGGCTGACACAGGCAGATGCTCTCCCTGGCCGGGCCCGGCTGCACGCTGGTTCGAGGGTTGCCTCACCGTCAGTCGCTGCTCGTAATGCAACCGCAATCGCAATCGACAAAAGACCCGCTGCCGCATCGCCCGAAGGCCAACGACGAGCATAGCGTGAGTTCTGCAGAGATTTGCACCCATGGCCGATGCTGGCAAAGCCGCTGACGGAGGCCAAACCCCCCTCTGCAAGCAGCTTTCTTGCCGAAATGCCGCGCTAGCCCTGGCGGCTCGGGATGGCGTTTCTGGAGACCATACGGGTTCCATGGATGCTGCTGCGTGTCGGTGCTGGTGCTGGTGCTGGTGCTGGTGCTGGTGATGCTGCCGGCCTGCCCACTTGGCCTTAACCAGATCGCCCAGCAGGCACAACACCTCCAGTCATCCCCAATCATCCCCCATCATCCCCCTGACGTCGCCAATCTCCGCCGATGCCCTCAAGCTGCATCGTGCAAAAGGGAAAGATCGTGCGACGCTGTGTGCTAGCAGCCCTGGAGCGTCCAGAAAAGGCTGAAACGCTGCTATTCCCTGGTCGGCCCCCCTTCTCAACTTCTCTCCTCCTGACCCACCAAGGCACCCTCGATTGGGCTGACTTTGGGGCTGCGCTAAGCGCACAATCCCTGCTCGAACCGCAAGATCAGCCCGGTCTAGAAGCCCCTCCCCCCATCTCAGGTTGCAGACTCTGCCGGCTCTTGTGGCTCTTGTGCCCTTCAACATGCCCATACCCGCCTATTTTCTTCTATACAGCCGCTGTTCAAGCAGTCATGATTATTACCCCGTAGTAGTTCGCGTGGTCCTTCTCTGGTGTTCCCGTCGAGCACTCCCGTATGACCCGTCAGTGTGCTCGAGCTGTCGACGACTTTGCTTATAATGCTCCATTGACCGTGCCTCGCGAGTCCGCAGCGCACCCAGATTTCCGGGACCGACGTCGTGTTTGTGGACAAAGCCCGCGAGTCTAGACCTCGAGGCGCAACCCTTTTGCGCTGTGAATTCCAAACGCTTCGCATCCGTTCCTTATGGGCGAGACCGCGCATCATTACTCCTCTCATTCCTCGCCGTTTCACAGTCGGCGCGCCTCCATTCCTTCCCCCCCACACCCTCAGGTCGCACACACCCGTTAGTCATCCTATGAATGCGACTGCATACACAGCTTCTGCTCGTAACCTTACCTGAGCCGTCACCGTCAGCCAAGTCTTGTGCGAAACTGGATTCCCAAGTGTCACTTCCGGCCCTGCCGCTGCTGCATCCAGCACCGCGAAGTCGACTTCGACATTCCACTACTCCTTCGCCTACCCGACCAACCAGCCTGCAAGCGTACACCGTGGAGCACTTCACACACGCTAAAACGTTGGGGGAGTACGACGATGGGGGGGAGTGGAGTGGATACAAGCACTGAGCCACCCGATATAATCGAACGAGAGTCTTTGTGCTTTGCACGTTCTTCGCCAGGCATGGTGGTCCACGGAGGCGAGGATGGGTTTCGAGAAGAGCTATCACGACTGTATTCGCCTGCCGAGAGCAATGCTGCTGAGAAGTTGATCAAGCTGAAGGAGAAGCTGCGGAAGGCCGACTCCGAGGCCTTTTGGCCTTTGCTTACTGAAGGACTTGCTGGCATCGCCGATGCCCAGTATGCTTTTGTTTCCAAGAGGATACTGCTTGACGACGAGAACATCGCCGTGGAGATGCCGCCGATTGGAGAGCCTGGAGCCTGCCTTATGGGAGCTGCATTTTACGTAAATGACGGACACGGCGTTGAGCATCAGCTGAGGAATTTCAAGTACCACGCATACTCATGTCCCTGTGCGTATATGCGCCACGACAAGATCTTTATCATACCGGAAAGGCTCAACGAATTCATCGTTAACAATCCGAACAACCTCAGGGTGCCTGGTGAAGCATACTTCGGAATACCCCTCTTTGCGGAAGGAAAATGTTTTGCGCATTTTGGCGTCATGTGGTCTCCTGAAGGTGCTGCTAGACGGAAGCTTGGCTGGGGTTATCTGGAAATGCTGTTTCACAGTCTTGAGGACCTGATATTGGGTCGTGTATTGGAAGGAAAGAGCTTTGCAACCCCTCCAGCACCAGCAACCGAGCAACCACAACGAGTGGTCCCGCATGAAGCTATTTCTGTTGCACAATCACTCAAACCTTACGCTCGCAGTTTATCGCACGAATTAAGAACTCCAATGCAAGGCGTCGTGGGAATGTTGGATGTGATGTATGCAACGGTTCAAGAAGCTGCTGAAAGCCAAGTAGATCCTCGGGTACGGAAGGTCTTTGACACACTCAAGGATAACATTGAGGCTGTCCAAGGTACGGAGCTTTACCCCCTCTCATTACTAATTTTTTAATGTGTAATCCAGATAGCTCGAGACGCGCGGTGGAGGCTGCTGATAACGTTGTCCATGCATATGACATGAACATGGGAGTTCCAGATACACCACTCTCTCCATCGGATAATGGCTCTGCAGAGGTCCAATCCCACGAACCAATACCCAGAGAAAGACGGCCAGACATATTAGTGACCGGAAATAACATTCCGTTCAACTTTCGTGTGAATAAACGACGAAGAGAAAATTATACGTGGTCGGGTGGTAATGCCACGAAAATTCAGGCTACCGAGTCGAACTGGATTTCCCGCAACTATAAGTCTGAGGATTCCAGACATCACCTTTCTGGAAACAGCCCTTTTAAAAACATGAAATTTACGCAGACGTTCGACAGCAACTATTGTTCACAATCAGATGCACGCGTTGAGCGGGAGAATACGCCGAGCTCGCCTGTATTTGCATCAGAACATTCGGTTGTGCCTGGCCTACGGCATACAAATCTGCGCGAGGTGCTTCAATATGTTATTAACGACTCGTTAAAGGTAGGAGGTCGGCCAGAGTCGGCTATAGCCCACGAGACAGATGGTGGCGAGACTATTGAGGTCAGGACGAGGAGCCCAAGCGGTCAGGAAAAGACTAAAATCATCGAATGGAGGGTGGATCCTAACGTACCAGAGACCATTCTTAGTGAGTACATCCATTCTATAACCAAGCAATTATTAGAATACTAATAGTTTCTTAGTCGATGAGAAAGACCTTGCGAAGATGATCTCTTGCGTTGCGCTCAATGCTATGAAGTTTACCGATCGAGGAATAATAACTCTCACCGCACAACTAAGTCCAAAGTCGAAATACATTATTATTAATGTCAAAGATACTGGTTCCGGGATACCAGCTGCATTTTTACCAAATCTGTTCAAGCCATTTTCAAGAGAGGACGATTCTCTAACTCGACAAAGCGAAGGATTGGGCCTCGGCTTACTTGTAGCAAAGGGACTGGCTCGCAAACTTGGTGGTGACTTATTTTGCCTACGCTCAGACGTCTCAGGGCCAAATAAAGGTTCAGAGTTTGAAATGCGTGTACCACTCACACCGGGCGATGTGTGTAGTAGGCCGGGCTCTTCATCTGGGTCACCAACGCCATCTATTAAGCCCCGCCTCTCTGCGGAAGTCGATGTACCACCGATGGACGCTGCTCAACCACCTCAGACACCGCCTACAGTGTCGGAGGCTCTAAAAGCAGGACTCAGAGAGTCGCGCAGAAACACCCCTTCTAATCCACCTACATCATTTAATCACCTAAGCATACCTTCTCCTCAACGTAATTCCCCCCCTTCCCGTCGGAAAGGCAGCATCCCCGGCCGGTGGACGTCCGTTAAGAAATCCAATTTCGACCGTAATCTAGCTAAGAAGCACCCGTTAAACTTTCTTGTCGTCGAAGACAACAAAATCAATCGTAAGCTTCTCGTCAGCATGCTCCACAAACTTGGGTACCGATCCATTTTCGAAGCCTATGATGGAAGAGACGCTGTGCACCAAATGGAGATAGATCGCGGAAATGAGCAAGAGATCGATGTTATTCTCATGGATCTGTGGATGCCTTTCATGGACGGTTACCAGGCTGCCGAAGCGATTCTACGTATGGACAAGAAGCCCACTATCCTTGCCGTCACCGCAGATGTAACTGATGGAGCGCTCGAACGAGCAGCAAAGGCTGGCATGAAGGGTTTCATGACGAAACCATTCCAGATTCTCGATCTGGAGAAACTTATTGTTCAGTACTGCGCCAGTCGAACCGCCAATAATGAAGAAGCTGTGAGTTTATGACTACGTGATTATCGCGCGCTCACTGCGATTGCTTCTGCGTTTTGAGCCGCATTTGTGCGCTTTATATTGCAGGGTATTTTTACAGGTGATTTTAACAGGCAACCTGATGATGCAGCTTGGCTTGATTTTTGGGAGCTGATGAAGGATAGCTCGGTTTTTCTCGTATAGCGGATTCCCACTTCACGCTTTTCCCTTTTTCTGCTTATACGTTGCATTCTTGGATTGGGTTCGCCATTGACGCGATTTGCATAGCGAAGGGGTCGGGCAGCGAATTCGGCGCATTGGATTAGGATGGGAAATGTGGGTGCTAGGGATGAGTGACCCGTGATTACCTAGTGATTGATAGCGGTCTTGTCGTAGATGAACAGATCAAGCTTTTGTTCAAATGATGGAACATAGTAACTTTGCTTGTAGATTGTGACGGGCCTCGAGGCATACCCTGAAGCATTGCCTTATGGCCTAAATGAATTACTTCCACGACGGGTAAAACCGGGCCTCCTGGCCTACTTCTTTGATTTGCTGCACGTGTTGTTCCTGGATGCCAGTATTGGACTAGATCTCTCGGTTAAGCTCAATCCTGATGACAAGGGCAAACTATACCAAAGAGCCTCTTAGCCCTTCGCTTCTTAGAAAAGAACACCTATCGGTTTGAACCACTATACTAATAACTATGCACGGCGGCTTTTATTTCCACTCTGTACCGACCCAGTCCGTCTTTTGATCTTTAGATACTATTTTTTGATTCTCTTCTCTTGCTCACCATTTGGCATCTTCCTTCTCTGCTTCTACCTTTTTTTCGCGAACGGTAAGCGACGGATCGTAATAAGAATCACGTTGCCACTTGGAAACGACAGTCTTTGTTGAACAAGATGGAGAATGCGTACACAAAATCTACGAAAGATGTTCTGGCCCATTTCCAAGTATCTGAGTGCAGTGGGCTATCAGACGAGCGAGTACTAGGCTCGAGGCAAAAGTATGGACGAAATGGTATCAACCGCGAGTGACATCAATGGTTTGCGCTCTGGCTAACACAACGCCGCAGCATTGCCGGAGGACCCGCCAACGCCCGTATGGGAACTCATTCTTGAGCAATTCAAGGACCAGCTAGTCATAATACTACTCGGATCGGCCGCCGTCTCTTTTGTGCTGGCGCTCTTCGAGGATGGGGAGGGTTGGACTGCGTTTGTAGATCCCGCGGTAGTACGTATCCCCAACGGGACCTCAGGACCAAACTGTAGCTCACACGATTTATGCGATATAGATTCTTACTATCTTAATATTAAATGCTGTCGTCGGCGTGTCACAAGAAACCAGCGCCGAGAAAGCCATTGCAGCCCTCCAGGAATACTCTGCCAATGAGGCGAAAGTTATACGCAATGGGACTATCAAGCGCATAAAAGCCGATGAGCTAGTGCCTGGGGATATCATATCGGTTGCGGCGGGCGACAGGATACCGGCGGACTGCAGGCTACTCGCTATTCAAAGCAATAATTTCAGTGTTGACCAGTCAATCCTCACGGGAGAAAGCCAGAGTGTTGGAAAAAACCCAAGGCCAATCAAAGATGCGGAAGCCGTCAAACAGGATCAGATCAACATGCTATTCTCTGGAACAACGGTGGTAACTGGGCATGCTACTGCACTAGTTGTTCTCACTGGAGCCTCGACTGCCATTGGAGATATCCACGAGAGTATAACAGCGCAAATTTCTCAGCCCACGCCATTAAAAGAGAAGCTTAATGATTTTGGTGACATGTTGGCGAAGGTCATCACGGCGATTTGCATCTTGGTTTGGCTCATCAATATCAGGAACTTCAATGACCCTTCTCATGGAGGCTGGACCAAGGGCGCAATCTACTATCTAAAGGTAAGCAAGGCTGACCTATCACAGTGATTCGTTGCTGACCGGGACAGATCGCTGTCTCTCTAGGCGTCGCAGCTATTCCTGAAGGTCTCGCAGTTGTGATTACAACATGCTTAGCACTGGGTACACGGAAGATGGCAGCCAAAAATGCAGTTGTTCGAAGCTTGCCGTCTGTTGAAACCCTTGGTAGCTGCAGTGTCATCTGCTCCGACAAGACTGGAACTTTAACAACTAACAAGATGAGCGTTAACAAAATTGTCTTCATTAGCGAGGATAGCACCGGTCTTGAAGAAATTGATGTAGAAGGTACCAGCTTCGCGCCTGAAGGGACCATCTCTTTCAGAGGCCAAAGGTTGGAAAACCCTGCGGCATCATCTGCGACGATCCGGCAAATGAGCGAAGTAGCTGCGCTATGCAACGAGGCTAAGCTAGCTCTGGACTCAAAAAATGGTACCTACAGCATTGTTGGAGAGCCAACGGAGGGAGCGCTACGCGTGCTTGTTGAAAAGATTGGCACTCCTAATGCTGCGTTCAACTCTTCGAGGAGCGGTATGCCTACTACGGAACGTCTACACTACTCCAGCAAATACTATGAGGATCAGGCCCGGATATTAGCAACATATGAGTTTTCAAGAGACAGGAAGAGTATGTCAGTTTTGGTTGATGGCCAAAACACCCAGAGACTACTGGTTAAGGGAGCCCCTGAATCAATTCTCGACAGATGCTCCCACGTGTTAATTGGAAGTCAAGGGAAAAAGGTCGCTCTTAGCGGGAAGCTGTCAAACCTGATCTCCAAAGAAGTGGTTAATTACGGCAACCGTGGCCTCCGCGTCATTGCTTTGGCATCAGTGGAAAATGTTGGTGCGAATCCGTTGCTTAAGACCGCCAAGACAACAACAGAATACACCAAATTGGAACAGAACATGACTTTGATTGGCCTTGTTGGCATGTTGGATCCTCCTCGTCCTGAAGTTGCTCACTCAATAAGTAAATGTCGCTCTGCTGGCATCCGTGTTGTTATCATTACCGGTGACAATCAGAACACCGCCGAGACCATTTGCCGCCAAATCGGCGTCTTCGACGCAGACGAGGATCTGACGGGCAAGAGCTACACAGGCCGCCAGTTCGACGATCTAAGCGAGTCTGAGAAGCTGGATGTCGCGAAACGTGCCTCGCTCTTCTCGCGTACAGAGCCGGCGCACAAATCAAAGCTCGTGGATCTCCTCCAGCGAGCTGGCGAGGTCGTCGCTATGACGGGTGACGGCGTCAACGATGCGCCTGCTTTGAAAAAGGCAGATATCGGCGTTGCTATGGGCTCTGGGACCGATGTTGCGAGGCTGGCAGCTGATATGGTGTTAGCTGATGACAACTTCGCCACGATTGAGAGTGCTGTTGAGGAGGGAAGGTCTATTTACAACAACACTCAGCAGTTCATCCGCTACCTGATCTCGTCTAACATCGGCGAGGTTGTATCGATTTTCTTAACAGCGGCGGCGGGTATGCCCGAGGCATTGATTCCGGTACAGCTATTGTGGGTCAACTTAGTTACGGACGGCCTACCGGCGACAGCGCTGTCGTTCAATCCACCCGACCATGATGTTATGAAGCGGCAGCCCCGGAAACGGGACGAGGCGCTTGTTGGTGGATGGCTGTTCTTTAGATACATGGTCATCGGAACTTATGTCGGTGCGGCGACGGTGTTTGGGTATGCCTGGTGGTTCATGTTTAATCCTGCAGGACCGCAAATTTCATTCTGGCAGCTCGTAAGTTATTAAGCTTCCATCTTATTTCTGTCACAGCTCACGAACGCTCTTCCTTTGGGTTTGGATTTACTAACGGTGACATCTGCCAGACACATTTCCACCGCTGCTCATCTCAGTTCCCTGAAATAGGCTGCCAGATGTTCACAGACAACTCAGCCAGGTCCGCCTCTACCGTTTCCCTCTCCATTCTTGTCGTCATCGAAATGCTGAACGCCATGAACGCTTTGTCGTCTTCGGAGTCCCTACTGACGCTGCCGCTGTGGGAAAATATGATGCTCGTCTACGCGATCATGCTAAGCATGGCGCTGCACTTCGCTCTGCTTTATCTGCCGTTCCTTCAAGGCTTGTTCAGCGTCGCGCCGTTAGATTGGAGCGAGTGGAAGGCGGTTCTGTTGATTAGCGCGCCGATCATGTGAGTAAAGAAAGGAACAACTCCACATCCTGCTACTGTAGAGATGCTAACAATACTTCAGTCTTATTGATGAGGTCCTTAAATTCATCGAGCGGAGAATATACATTCAAAAGCCGTCGTTGAAGCACATCGGCATGAATGGGAAGACAGTGCGGCCGAAGGCTGAGTAGAACATACCGGCGACGGTGGACTTTTTTGATCCTTCCGTATTTCGATCATTTCTGCTTTACCTGCACATATAAGCTAGACCAGCCTGCTCGCGCGGGCGATGGCATTTAGAACCTGTGATTTTACTATCGGCATTTGACGCGCGTAGAGAGGAAGTCGAATCATTTGTTTTTGCACCCTGCATTCTTGATTTGATTTTGATTTTGATTCTAAATTGAACATTATGCATTTGTTATAGAGTGCTAGAGGAGTGATTTCATGTGGGGTTTGCATAGCTTATGGTGTAGGTAGGCAAATTCACGTCTTGCTTTTAAAGCTACGTATTCGGTAATTAAGATTAATCTCGACACTTCATTGAGTCCTCATCGGAGACTATGATCTATTTCTTACATCCAACTTTCCCGGCACCAGGCCACATAACCCGAAGGCTTCATACTATAATCAGACACAGCATCCAGAACCCAAAACACCAAAATGCTAACAGCACTCAAACACCATCCAATGCAATACAATGCAATATAAAAGCAACTCTAAATTGTCTCCTCTCCTTCCAAAATCCCCTTCAAAATCGCACAGCCAGGCCCTACCAGTGCCGCCGACAGCTCCTTACACCCCACCGCACTAGCAATCCTGCGCTCCTCCACAACTCCGGCACCAAATCCTCCCCTACCCCTCTTGCTCGGCGTCGCAGCCGTCACGACCAGCGATCCCGTCTTACCCTCAACAGCCGAGATGAGCGAGAGCGTCTCCAAGCTGCCGACAATATCTCGAAACTCGGTGTTGGTGAGCGGGTGCAGGACATTCTCGCGCTTGCACAGGTTGGTGTAGGCTTCGAAGACCGCCTTGATGGTTGGAGCTGTGCTATGGGTTTTCGACGGGGTGGCGGGGACGCTTTCGACGGGCACGTTCCGCTTCTTCGTCTCGAGGGCTGCGAGAGCGCACAGCACTGCTTTCTGTTGGAGGTTGAGGTTTTGGAGACGCTGCACGGTGCCGTTGCTGAAGACGGCTGCAGTAATGCGAGCCATGTGGGCGATGGTGGCACGGGGCGCATTTTCAACGGTGATTTGGGCAAGTGATGCGTTGAGGATGCCGTAGCAGGTTGGCTTGGCGGAATTGCGGGCGACGGGTGGGGAGGAGAGGTTCATGTTTTCCACAAGAGGTGTTTTGGAAGGAGATGGCGTCGGTGAGGGCGTAATTTCGCTAGCTTTCTTCGCATGCTGGTCTCGAGTGTCGGCTTCAATGAGATCGATAGCTCGCCTGCAGATGTCGAATGCTTTGCGGAGATCGCCGGATTGCGCGGCAACTTTCTTGGAGAGAAACTGGACCGCGGTTGGGTGTATAAATGGTATGTAGTCTCTAGGGCCAGAAGTGCTGGGCGGAACCAAAGAATTGAGCTTCGAAGTAATAACGGAGGCGATTTGAGGCGCGGTGTAGGGAAGAAACGGCAAAAGGTGAGGCCTGAGACCTCGAGCCTTTAGGCGGGGAAGAAAGCGATCTGTGAAGTCGAGAGCGTTGGCAATTCCAACGAGCACGAGGCTGGAGGAGCGTTGAAGAGACCATTGGAAAAGATTATAAAGCAGTTCAAGATCGAGATCTAGAAGACAATCGATCTCATCGAGCGTGACGACGTAAGAGAAGTCTTGCAGCATGAACAGCTCCTTCAAAGCATCCACTTCGTCTCCCTCAGCAATCTCAGTGATGTCCACAAACTCTTCAAGAAGCTTTCTATACAAATCGCCCGCGTTTTTCGCACTCATACAATTGATGTATGCTGTTTTAACAGAGGTCTCCGAGTCAAATTTCCTGCAGATCTCATTTACGAATGCGCTCTTTCCAGTCCCTGGAGGACCAGAAACATAAATACATCCAGATCGGTTCGTCTTTATACGTTCTGAAACAAAGCTGTCCAGCTCTTTACGCTCATTTTCGCGACCAAACAGTGCTAGCGGTGCAGATCCTCTCGCGAACAGCTGACGGGCCTCATTGTATACGATAGGCGCGACGTTCCGAGGTGTTGTGGGTGTGCGTGGAGTGCGAGGTGTCAACGGTCTTCCAGCAACGATTACACGATGTCTGGGCGTTACTGCGATTTTCTTAGATAACGCATCATAGTGTCGCGGTGTCTGAGGAGTTGAGATTTGAGATGATTTATCGTTAGCTTTAGGGACCGGTTTCGTGGCTTTGAAGTGGGCATTGATCTTTGCCGGAGAAAGAGCAACACGGATTTGCGAAGCTCCATGTTTCGCTGGTGTAGTGCTAGCTTTCTTTCCTCGTTTATTGGATGGCTTGACGTCCTCAGCCAGCTCGTCCAATTCCATCTCGTCAACATGATGAATCGACTTCTTCTGATTCGGTGTAACGAATGGGTTCTCATTCTCGCTATCATCTAGAATCACGAATTGCCCTCGACGTTTTGCACATGTAGCGACTGCGGAAGAAGCATCTGCATGCGCTTAGTTAGTTTGTTTACTAAGCTCAGGAGTCCGAATGCGCTTACCGGGAGAGTCTGTAGAACCTCTAGTCCTCTTTCCAAGTACAGTGGAAGGCATTCTATACAATATAAATCGACAATGGGGAGGGTTGTGAACGATGGCGGGAAAGAGCGAGTGGGAGTGAGTTGAAATTGAAGGCGGGAAGGAGACATCGAGTCGCGTTAAGGACGTGTTTACGCTAGTCCTTTTCCGCTTAAGTGGTTTTGTCATTTGTTCCAATCGCTTATCTCAGTAAGCGACTCAGGCGGCAAACGAGATAAATCTCGCTAGTACTTAACTAGTATAGCTTTATAGAAAAACCCTACTAGCTTTATTAAACCCCTGCTAGCGTTATATAACCCCTGTACTTGGAAGCGCGGTCTCGTTTGCCGTCTGAGGGCCTTTAGTGCGAAAATGTATGAAGGTCTACTCATTAATTAAACGCGACACTGCTAAAGAGCAATATATCTCCACTAATTAACTAGTTAACCA
>Ga0307507_10002679_pt1 | contig 36622 bp, 14 predicted proteins | sample 7_EM_MG_FD_207223 | JGI IMG/M metagenome (GOLD analysis project Ga0307507, IMG submission 207223) | Populus trichocarpa ectomycorrhiza microbial communities from riparian zone in the Pacific Northwest, United States - 7_EM | ecosystem: Host-associated > Plants > Roots > Unclassified | place...
TTTATAAAGCTTAATATAGTTGCCGCCTTTAATAAAATCTGTATATATAAAGGAGATAAGAAGTATATAGCTTTTTATATATAATAGGGACTCTTTAAATACCTAGTAATGCTATTTAGCGTAAAGAACAGTCCTAGTATATTTTAGTAATATGTTAATAATACACTTTATAAATTCCTTAATGTATTTATTACCGCGTATATTAATAATATCTTAGTTTACTTATCCTTATTTTCTAAATATTGGAAATATATTAAAATGGTTCTTAAACGTTTATAAGACGTGGGTTTATAATATAATATTAAGAAATGCAAGTTCTACGCATCTAAGGTTATATACTTAGGCTTAATTATATCCTATAACAGAATTAAAATGGACCCTAAGAAAGTTGCTGTAATTATAAACTAGGAAAGCCCTAGCAATATATAAGATATTTAAGAATTTTTAGAATTCGCAAATTTCTATTGTTAATTTATTAACTACTTTTTAGAAATTACTTAGCCATTAGTAAACCTAATAAGGAAGAATATAAAATTTAAATAAACCGCTAGATATAAATAAGCTTTTAATAACATAAAACGTCACTTTATAACTACTCCAATTCTTACTTACTTTAACCCTAACCTTAAATATACCGTTAAAACTAACTTATCTAATTATGCGCTAGGGAGAGTGTTGTCGCAATATAATAAGAATAGCGAACTATATCCGGTAGCCTTTCTTTCCTAAAAACTCGCCCCTACTAAATTAAACTATAAGATATATAATAAGGAACTACTTACGATTATTAGATGCTTTAAATAATAGCATCCTAAACTAGAAGGATTATTATTTTTAATATACGTGTGTGACGGCTCGAACCATTGAACAAATGTCTTAACGAAGACTTGAACAAATGCTTCCAAGATAAAGCGAACGAATGCTGTATTACGAAGATATTAAGCTGAGGAGCAAGAGAAGGTGGTAAGGCCACGTCCATATACACATGCCAAGTCCTAAGCGAACCCCTGACTAGGTGACGCGCCCCAGCGCCGTCACATCACCCCACCCTTTTGAAAAAGCCTGCCCTTAGGCTTTATTCTCTAGGTGTTCGTCTACCTTATATACAGTTAATTAAATTTCACCCCTTTGTAACCGACCAATCTCCGCATCTATATCCAAATCCGATTCTACTTTAAATTCCTAATTATAGATAGCCAGATCGCGAAGAGCCTGTTTTTAGAGAGCCTGGTTATAGTTATGGAGGGCCGTTATACTAATCTGCTTCTTAAATGGCTCTAATAAATAATCTTCAACCCAGTGGTCATGCGCTCCATAGCATACACAGCGTCCTTCTAATCTGTATTGTGCTCGGCGAGCTGGTGATATAGATTGAGCGCGGGGCCCTATGGGGGAGTTAGTCGATTATAGGGTAGGTTAAGGACTAGTGGATTATAGGGTAGGGACGTTAATTGTATTAATTCCGATAGCGCCTATATCTATAGGCTCCGATCCGCGTTGGTAGTTGCCGTTACCATTACCAGAAGATTGTACGGTAGAAGAAGATTAACCGGCTAGTTATTAAACAGTTTAAACAAAATTGGGATATTTTTATAGCAGATTAAGCTGTTAATTGAGCCTGCTGCGGATAGTAGAGCTTAGCCCATTCCTAAATATTAATATCTTATTAATGTCTAGCCAATCCTACCCACTTGCCTCGTATAGAACGCGTTCGAATTTTAATATATAGGTTGGTACTAAATCGAGACCTTAACGTAAGGACAGTAGCCTATCTTCTGCCTCTTGAACCTTGTTCGGATTATTATATACCCATACCAACTGATCTAGAATCGTATTATAATCCTATATATTTGACTTCTCTGCTTGTCCAAGCTAGGGGAGAACCATTAGCTGTACACTACTATTAAGATTTAAGTATATGTAGTAGAACTACGCAACCATATCGCTAATAGCCGCACTATCAACCCGTAGCTTTGCCTTAATCGACGGCAGCTAAGTGTTAAATGTATAAGAACGTCCGTTGAACTTTTTGGGGTCTAAAAGGGAGGGTTTTGGTCGGGAGGGGGTGGTTGAAATAGAACGTAAAAATTAGATCTCCGCCTGTAGCTGTCCGACTTGGGCCTGTAAATCTGCAATAGCCTGTATCGGATCCATTTTAATGGAAGAAAGTAATAATAAAAAGAGATGTGAGCCTAGGGTACCTAAGACCTGAACCTAAGAACCTGAGAACCTAAGATACTACAGCCTGCGTATAACTGGGGAGCTTAATATAATGTAACGGCTCGAACTATTAAATAAATGTCTTAACAAAGACTTGAACAAATGCTTCCAAGATGAAGCGAACGAATGCTATATTACGAAGATATTAAGCTAAGGAGCAAGAGAAGGTGGTGAGGCCATGTCTATATACACATGCCAAGTCCTAAGCGAACCCCTGACTAGGTGACGCGCCCCAGCGCTGTCACAACGTGTTAATGGACTATAAGAACCTGTAATACTTTATAACTATAAAATAATTAATATAGCGCCAAATTTATTAGGCCGAATACCTCTTATAATTTAACTTTAAGATTATGTATTAACTGGGTAAACTTAATTAAAAGCCTAATATATTAATATAATAATTATAGGACTTACCTGCAAACGCTTTAGATAAATGGATTATAAATTAATTATAGATTTTACTGCCCCTTAAACGTTTTAAAAAACTACGTTCTATATTTCTAGATATAGAACTTAATGGAAATAAATTAGAAGTTAATAAATAGGAAATAGAAATTAATAAGCTAATGGAATATAAATATAAGGATAATATATGGATAGTAGATATAATAAAGGCAATCTAAACCGGAAAACGACAGTATAAGGATATTACACTTGCTAAATATAAAATTTAAAATAATTAATTGTACTATTAATAGAAGATAGTAGTTCCAAATTCTAAACCCTTACAATTTAAGATACTTAAATTTATATATAACTCCCCTATAGCAGGACATCTTAGCCGTATAAAAACTTATAAGATTGTTTAATAAGTATATTACTAGCCTATAATATACAACTACGTATAAAAATACGTTTAAGCATATAGGATGTGCGTGCGTAGAAAGACCTCTTATATAAAAAAGTAAGAAGTACTTTAACTACTACTAATTCTAATATAAAGATAGCGCGACATTTTAATTAACTTTATAGTCGACTTGCCTAATAGTAATGGGTTTATAAATATTATAGTAGTTGTTAACCGCCTTATAAAAATGCGATATATAATTCCTATGGACTTAATTAATGTAATATTAGTAGCTAAATGTTTTATTAAATGTCTTTAAGCTATACGGACTTCCTAACTTAATAATATCCGACTATAGAAGCCAGTTTATTTTAGACTTCTAGCAAGCTCTATATAAACAATTAAGTATTTAAATATAACTCTTAACTGCATTTTATCTAAAGATAAATAGCTAAACTGAAATTACAAACGCGATTATAGAACAATACTTATAGATATACTGCTCCTACCTATAAGACAACTGGGGAAAATGGCTGCCTTTAGCTAAGTTTACTGTAAATAATATTAATAGGCGTGATACTGTTCTACGCAACCTACAAACAAGACCCTTAACTTGGATTTAAACCATAACCCAATATTAATATAATAGGACCTATAATTAAACGGATCTAGTTAATTAATGCGCATAACTTTGCTAATTAAATAAAGTAGTTAACGGAACTATTACAAAGTAAATTAACGTATACTTAAATATTATAGGAATGGTATGTAAATAAAGGACGAGCTCCCGCATAGGACTTTAAGGAAGGTAATATAGCCTACTTAAATATACAAAACCTAAAGACTTAACGGCCCTTAAAGAAACTTAATTAGAAGTTTACGGGCCTATACTAAATTAAGAAGAAACTAAGCCTGTATACCTATAAGCTCGAACTACTAACTAGGATAAAAATATACCTAACGTTTTATATAAGCTTGCTGCAACCTTTAAAAGATAATCCTATAACTTAAAAAATTCCACCGCTACCTCCTATAATTGTTAATAATGGCAACGGTTTATACTTTATTGACTTAATTAATAATATACAATGGAAAACACAATCTAAATAATTTAAACTTCTTGTTAAGTGAAAAGGATATAAAATATAAACCTGGGAAATCTATAACTAGATTAAGGCTAACGCGCCTTTCTTAGTAAAAGAATTCCATAAGGACTATCCTTTGTGGCCTACTCTGGCTGAATGGACATAATATAAAGGTAAACAATTGCCACCTAATATAAATATACGAAATATAATAGCAGGAAACTCAAAATTAAAAAGAACTTAAAATATACTATAATGCTTGTAACACGATTATATAACATGCGATAGGTTATAAGTCTTAACTAAAATTAAATTATTTGGACCTTTAATTAAAAGGGGGGGTACTGTAATAGGACTAGCCCAGTTATAGTAGGAATGTCTCAGTGAAATACTTGACAGATAAATTCTGACGCTTTAATTAAATTCTGCTAAAATTAATTAAATTCCGCCAAATTCCGCTGACTTAATTAAATTCCACTAAGTTCTATTAATGTGATGGAATTTAGTTAAAACCTATTAAAATCTGCGTAGGCTTATACCTATGCGTCTGCTGCCAAGACCCTAAATATTTAGTTATAAGTTTCCTATGTTCCTTTCTCTTCTTTACGCAACGTCTTATATTTAGTAAGAGCTATATACCCTTAGATTAGATAGAATTTATATTGTTTCTTTGAATCTTCCCTAAAGCCTCTTCGCGCCCTTATACTAAGCAACTAAATTCACGATATATACCCTTTCTCCCTATTTCCTTACCTTTTCTCCTTATACAACGTCTTGACTTTATTACGCAGTTTATATACATAGCTTAATAATATCTACTTCGCTATATATTATCACCGCTTATGCTCGCTCTGTGATAGCTAGCCCCTATAGATCCTTAAGAAGGTAGGGCACTCTTTTAAAGTTAAGCTACTAGAGTTAATAAAGATCTACCCTATTTTCTCTCTAGACCAATTATAAAAGGCAGTGGACGACCTATTACCTAAATAGTATAACAACCCCCTACTACTAATTTAGATTATAGAGGATAAGGAATAGGAAGTTAAGGAGATTTTAGTAGTTAAGAAGGACTATGGTACCTTAAAATACTATATAAGCTAGGTAGGTTATAATAAAGATCTAAAACGGTACCCCGCGTCTGATTTTAAGTACTCTTTTTATAAGCTATAAGATTTCTACTTAGCCTATCTAGACCTTCTTAGACTACTATATAAACTAAATAGCTAGATTAAATACTAGGAAAAAGGGTTAGATAATTATAATAATATAGATAATAATAAAGAACTTAGATAAAGCCTAAGGGTAGACTTTTTAGAAAGGGGGGGGGGGGGGGGGGTAATATAATAGTGCTAAAGCGCGTTACCTGCTAATTTGCCGTTTTCTACGCAATCTACTAAATTCTGCTATATTCTGCTAGTACTACTTATAGAGCTAACTAATTAGGATTTTCCATCCCTGGGATAGAAAATCGCTATTAGCTCGCTTACTACTAGCGCCTTGGCGACCTCTTTGTATCTTGCTAATATCTAATGGTCTTCTTCTTCTTCTTAGCTTAGTATTCTTATATAGTAGCAATCTACAAGCTTCGGTTTAGAAGCATTTATACGAGCTTATTATAGGTTGGTATTTTATATATAGCTTATATATTTAACCTTATTTTACTAATTCTACTTCCTTTATTTTATTAATATAACTATATATAGAGCTAATTTATTTAGTTTAGGGTCTTTATTCTCTAGTTTAATAAGGATAAAGTTAGGAAGCTAAATATCCCATTTACTCTTACCTTAGAGAATAGAAGTATGGCCTAAGAAATAGGTTAGAAAATAGCAGCTATATAGACTAAATATTGTATATAGTAGTAGTAATATATAACCCTAATAAATGTTTAACTATAGTTTAGAAGTAAAACTTAACTAAACCTAGTGTTTTAAAGCCTATCTCTTAGTATTATATAATTACCCTTTAAAACCCTTTAATATTATAATTATTAATAGTTATAAATAGGCCTTAATTAATGAAGTTAATATATTAAGCCTAGTCTTTATTATAGTAGATACTGTTTAGCACTATTAAAAGCTTTACCCTCTATAATAATAGTAAGACCTTACCTTTTAACTACTATATATAAAGCTTAGTAATAGTAAAGATACAGTTATTTATAACTAAGCATTAAACTATCTTATTAAATAGAGTATTTAAGGCCTCCTTATTCTATATCTCCACTTCCTTATTCTTTATAGCCTTCTCCTCTATAGCTATAGCTATAGCTATCCCTATAGCTTTCTTCCTCTTTAGCTACCCTTTTACCTATTTACCTATTTACTTATTTTTTTTACCTCTTCTTTACCTCCTACTATCTTTCTATATCTCTTTCTATTTTAGCTTATATTTTTAATAGCTAGCGGCCTATAATTTTTAGTTAATAACTTACTACTCTAAAAATAAATAAACCTTATTTTTTATTGCCTAGGCGCTATCCATATTACCTTTTAATCTTATATACTAGTTTTTCTACTCTTTTTACTTTAGTTATATACTACTATACTATTATTTAGGCGTTAAATGTACTCTAAAGGTTATAAGAGGAGGATATTAAAAGGGCTTTCTTTAACTATAAAGAAGACTATAGGGGAAGAAGATTTTTAAAAGTGTTACGAAGTATAAGCGACGATAATATATAGCAAAGTAGATATTATTAAGCTACGTATATAAACTGTGTAATAAAATTAAGACATTTTGTAAGGAAAGAAAGTAGAAAATAGGGGGAAAGAGTATATATTGTTAATAAGGTTACTAGGTTAATAGGAACCGTGCTACGTAAGGGATAGATTTAGGTGGCAGTGTAGGGTTCTGCTAGCTATATTCGTTAAATTAACTAATTAGGATTTTCTATCCCCGGGATAGAAAATCGCCATTAGCTCGGCTAAGGGCGGTAAGCAAAACTAATATCTTTGCAGTAGAAATAGGTAGGCGTATATAATATATTACGGGGATATCCTGTAATAAAAGACTCTATATTAATAAAATATAAGGGGGGAAACGCGTAAGTATAGTGTCTGTACGAGTAGAGGTTATAAATTACATTATGCGCAGAGCGTATGCGGCAGGGGCCGTATGGCGTAGCGTAGGTCACCTGACCACCTACGGCCCGATAGATAGTCCGACCTTTACTACCCCTTTCTTTCTCCTTTGGTAGACGAGAACAGAACACGAATGAATTAAGAACCAGTTACCTTATATTGCAATTGCAGTACCCCCCCGGGTGATACCGACATATAGCATAGGTAAATAAAGCCACTAAATATATAAATATTAAAGGAGAAGAAGAAGAAGTCTCTATATTATTAAATTATAATTATATTAGGCCTTTTTATATATAATTATAAGCCCTATATAAGCTAGTACAGGTATAAAAATAGAAAAGAGCTAGAAAATGGATTATTAAGGCAATAATGAGGTTAATAGTGCGATAGGGCCCTCTATACTAACCTAGTACTAACTAGGCTTTAAAAACGCGTCTAAAAAATAGGGGGAGGTGGTAATATATAGACAATATATCGCGGATATGGGAGGACCGTATATAACCTTAGATTACGCCAAGCGTTACTTGGGTCTCCGATACTTAATAATTAATATCCTTACCGCAATAGTCTTAGGTCAAGATATTAGGTAAGAGACTAGGTTTAATATTTACTAAATTTAGCCCCATTTAGGAATGGGGAGTGTTTGTTTAGAGGGGTTTAAATTCCTTAGCAGCGTAGTTTTTATCTTTAACATTGGGCAATTAGATTAATCAATATTATTACTAATTAATATTGACGAATATTGGCGAATATTAGGCATATTTATAATATTTACATATTTTCTTAGCACCCTTTTAAAAAATTTTAACTTCAATATCGTACGGATAAATTATTAAGTATTATGGCTTCTAAAGTAGACTTAATACTTTTTATACGTATATTAGACTCCCTTAATATAAAGGAGTTATTAAACTGCTAGTAAAAGAAGACTTTTAACCTGTAGGTACTAGTTAGTAGGGATTTACTTCGTAAATCCTATCCCTCCATCGTGCTCCCCGCCCCGCTATACTCCCTTTATAAAAAATATAAAAGAGGCTACGCAAGGGAGGGTGTTGGAAAATAAGCCCGCAACGATATCACGTAATGAGACTTGTGGGAGACATCTCTTGGCAGGAATCTGACCAATCAGACAACTTCGACCGTCGGTCGAAGTTCCTTGAAATCTCTTCAACCAGAAAATAAGCAATGCACAGAGTTTTAGCCCCAAGAACCTCATTTCAACACTTTGTCTAAATATCAAAATCGTCCACGTAATCTCCTTGGCCATAGCATTTGACTCTTCTAATCGTCCGTACTATCTACCGTGGTAGAAAGAACCGGTGAATCCACGCATTAGATAAGGATATTAGAAAATCATAGATTAATCGACAGTATCGAACGTTCCGAGTCCTAATTATAGATTCTAAACGCCAGGAAAACGGTCTATCAAATGGACTTAGGGCTGGAAAGGTGGGGTGGGGGTAGTTGCCGATGCGTCTTATTATGGTTTTCTTATCGACCGCAACTCGCTTCCAGATAAGAGCCTCCCACATTAAAATATCGTCTTTGTATACAAATTCTCATACAAATCAAATATAATCATATGCGCAGTACTTTTTTTCACTTAAAAATATATGAAGCTCTATTTCTTACTGGCTTTTCTATTACCAAGTCTCGGCAGGTGTTTCAGTTAATATGGCACCCCCATTAAGCCGTCGCAAATAAGCCGCGTTGCAGGTCTTAGTACCCTAATACGCTCTATAAGGTCACCTTGGCTCTAGTTCTCTTACTAAAAATACTCCGCGTACTAAGGTTATACCTAAAAAAGGTAAAACTAATAATATAGAAGCTTCTTCTGTTGCTATTAAAGTAAGCGATAATAAGGTTAACTTCTTAGACAAGGACAATATTGGGATTAATAAGAATAAGAACTATAGCTCTTTTACTACTATCCCCCCTGGTAAGGAGGGCTTTATTTTAGCTAGTATACTGCCTCTAAACTATCCTCTTAATAATTATAAGGTGACTTAATTAGCAACACAAACTTTACCACGGCGGCAACGTTGGTTAAAAAAGGTAGTAGAGAATAAGAAAGTATCCTCTTAGCGATCTTCTAAATAGGCTAGAAAGAAGACGTTAAAGAAGCCGAAGCCTTATAAGAAGCCACCTCCTTAACCAGTATATAAATTGCTGCGTATAATACTAGCAGAACGTTAAGCTACCAAAGCTGCTGTAAGAGAGGAGTCTCCCTTAGTATTATCTAAGGCTATATCTAAATTAGATGCAATATAGGAACTAGAGCCAGAGGTAGATTTAGAGATTATTTAATATACTCTTACTTGGCGTATAGTAGTAGGAGTAATACCGCTTGCGAATACTGCCAAAAGAGTGCATATATATGGAGGTTTTGTATACTTTTAATTAATCGCCTAGATTAATAAAGTTCGAGCAAAACACCTAGGGCGATTTAAGCCTATTGCCTTAATTTAAGCTGCAGCTTCCTACAATTGGGGTACTAAAAAAGATAAAGTTATTATGGATCTATATAGCCATAAAGATATCTAAGCTATGGATTCTATCTTAGACGCCTAGCATAGTGACAAAAGGAAGGGCTTAAAAGTAGAGGCTACTGTAATACTTTTAGAGCTCCCTATAACGTTAGATTCATTAAATTTACTAGGAGGCTATGTGACGCAGGCTCTTAGCACTTAACTAGAAATATTTATAGAGGCTATAACTAGCTAAAGTAAAAAAGGGAAGGCCTCTAGTGGCAGTACTACTGCTATTTAATGCCTAAATCTACCCAGCACCATGCTAAATAAAGTTATGGCTAAGAACGGAGGCCCACTAATCGCATTTTCATGGGAATGCAGAACCGACGCATACTAGAATAGTAGGCGTACTTACTAGGTTAATAGCAACCTAGATTACCCAGTAGATTACCACCTAATTAATAGAACTATAATAACATTATAGGGGAACGAGATCCTTAAGGGGAAGGCTACTGCTAATAAGCCTCCTGCTTAAATTGCGATCCTATTAAGCTAAAAGGACGGTGCGATAAGGGCGCAATAGATAAAGGCTGTGCTTAATTATCTAATAAACTTCCCCCCCTATACCCCTTACCAACCACACCCTGCTTAATATTAACACCTACAGCATATACAGTACGCTCCTTACCTATATTAGCAGCCTGTTATACCTTAACAACCTCCCTAGTAACCTCCCCTAGCAAAGCTGGATAATTTAAATTAAGTAGTAGAGCCTCTAACGAGCCCAATTGCGCCTAGGCTTAATCCTACCGCAGAGCTTTATAACTACTTTAACTGGCTTTAAACGCAGCTATATTAGAGCTCGGTAGAGCTAATTACTAAGCTTAATTATATTGCTAACACCCTACTTAAAAATGATTATAACTTAGAGGCCTTATGGAATAAGAACGAAATCAGCAATAGCATATAGGAAGACCTTAGCTTTAAGGGAGGTACCCTATTAAAGCTTTAACAAGACCTAAGGGCTTATAGGAAGTTTAAATTTGGGTAGGCTTTATATTCTTCTAGTGTCTTTTATACTAATTATATATATAAGAAACTAACTAGTTAACTACTAGATAACCTATATACTGGAAATATAATCACGCAGCCATATAATCGCCTATATTTTATATACCAAATCTTAAAAAGCTTCTAAAGTCTATATAGTCACCAAGACTGTGAATATTGCGTTGAACCCACATCTTAAGGTCATAAAAAGCAAGCTCGATTGGGTTAAACTCTAGAGAATATAGTAGCAGATACTCTATATAGACGCTAGCTCTCTTATAGAGGGTTTAAAGCTCTTGCTTCCTGTCAACTTTTATATATATATACTTACCTAATTTAACTCCCCTACCTGGTTTCTGTGAATTGATGTATTATCCATAATTAAGATTATACCAGGTATATACTATAGTAGAACTACAGCCTTAATCCAAGCGTTAAATATTTTAGCAGTAACAGAGCCTTAATATATTAACGTCCCCTTAAGGAAGCCATTACAGGTGTAGGCTGGTAGTATACTCCACCACTTAGAGCGTCAAATTAAAGAGACCTTAATTATAGGTAGATTAATAGGGCTCTACCCAAACTTTCTATACCTAGTTCTCTCATTGGCTCCTAATTTATTAATAAACACTAACTAGTAAATGTCCCATGTGATCTAGTATCCCTTCTATAGGGAACGTAGATCCTCTGCCCGCTTAAGTGCTTTTCTTTATACTACCTTCCTACTCTACTAAACGCGTGAAAGTGTCTTCTAGATAGTTAAGAGGCCTATAATTATATTAAATTCGTTATATAGAAACCAGGCCATTTTATTAAGGAAGGTAGTTGGCCAATTGGTAAAAAATATAAGGAGAGCCTATTAAAATCGGTTAGAAATTAACCAAACACCATAATATTAATCGTCACGTATATTCTTATACAAAGTAGTAAGAACTCAAGGCCTCCCTATTCTAGCAAGGCTTGGTGGGTAAGGAGTCCCCTATACATCCAAAGATGTTCTAATACGGTATATCGTCGTTTTATGTATTTGAGTGGCTGCAACAATCCATTTAACTACCCAGCCGTAGTATAAGGCGACGCAGATCTGCCAGACACGGTATAGAGGAAGCCTTGGGCTTATAGTAAGGAAATAGAGTTAAGAAGGTATGCGCATATGATTATATTTGATTTGTATGAGAATTTGTATACAAAGACGATATTTTGATGTGGGAGGCTCTTATCTGGAAGCGAGTTGCGGTCGATAAGAAAACCATAATAACAACTTGAGTGGATAGTTTAGCCCCAAGGCTGATAGAGTCAATCGCTATATCGCAAGGCTGAAACATGAACAGGGAAATTCTGCAGCTAAAGTACGTGGGTATGCCGTGCTATAGGTTAACTGAATCAAGTACTATTTTCGATTGCGACTCGCGCATTGCAGAGTCGTATTCGTTTGGCATTAAATCCCTAAATAGCAGACGAGAGTGCTTCCGGCCGCATGGAGAGACATTTCGAACACCCGAAGTGTTATACATACCTATAGTTGCCCAAAATATCTAAATAGCGCTGCATTTCTATGTCTTCCATCGTTTTAAATCTTATATGTCATTATTTTGGAGCTCAAGGTCATGATGGCGGACCAAACGTTTACAGTAAAGCAGCGTTTCATCCCTGTTAAGCACGAAACGACTGTACAGTCGCGCCCCGTCTACGATCCATGCAGTCCGAATATTGCACCAAGGTGGCAATCCTACGAACCACCTCGATTCGGACCCGAGCAACCCAAAGTTGCGCTCGTTCGAAAGTTTCCGGCGTTGGAGTTTACCATTCACGCAGTCGCATTTTGCATCACCGTTGTCGTTGTAGCGATAAATTTCTCAGAACAATATTGGCAAGACGTCTTACTCTTTCTTACCAAATGGCAAGGCGTGGAGTTGAAGGCCTGGCAACTGGCAGCCAAGATCCACGAGATCTTCATGGTGACCTCACTCTCTTTCCTGGTCTTATACTACATGAGGAAACTGTTGGTCAGCCCGAGGGGCATCCCGTTTGGTCTCCTCGGCTCCCCGTATGTCAGTGGTTCGGCTGGCATGCTCTTCCAGAAACCATTCTGGCGATGCTTCCTTGACGGACGTCGATGGCCGTTTGCGCTACTGCTTCTCGTCACCTGCATACTATCTCTCGTTCTGGGGCCGTCTTCTGCTATTGCCATGATACCAGCACTCGATTGGTACCAAGTCAAAGATCCTTTTAATGGGAAAAACACAACGACATGGATCTTTAAGAACACCACCGAGATTTGGCCAACAATTTTTAACGTATCAAGCTCTGGGATTGTCAATGCCACCATAAACTGTCAAACCGATCCATTTCATCTTGATAACATGTTCTGCCCTTCGGGTGGTTATGCGGAAATCGTCAAGTGGTTCGTCAGCTACACGTTCAGTGGTTCGCTCGGAGATCTTTCCTTTATCGACCTATGGAGTAACGCGCAAAGAATGCTCACGCACGAAACCATTCCCTCGCCGTGGCAGGGCGATACGATAACCACGTTGGGCACTTTTTCTACTGTCATTCCAGCGGTGATGTTGACATCCCTCGGCACATTTTGGGACTATGCGCGGCGGAATGGCGTGGGGAAAATCAAAGACATGTCGATACCTCGGTTTCACGTCTCTCCCAAGACGAACATCTATCAGCCTGTCGTTTATGTCACCTGTCACACACAGCTTTGGGATGGAGCCGGGAAGAACGTCTCCTTTCCTCCAATAGGAAGCCCCTGGACTAACGACACCATGTATGAGAAGAGTCCTTACGTGTTGGATCCGCGTTCCGAAATCTTGAACAATCTTCCTAGCGTCAACACAAGCTTTTCTTGGTTCAAGGATACTCGAGCGGATGCGCCGTCGTCATTACTCGCGCTGTCCATAGTCCCAGTCCTGACCGGCAACACTACGGCGACGAACCAGCAGGGGTCCGCAGTCGTCCCATGCTCTATCGACGCTCGGTGGTCAGCGAGTGAAGTCTCGTATCAACCCTCGAATTCTAGCTACGTGTCGAGCAACCTCTCTGACTCTTTCTTCCCTGTTAATGACCGAAATCATCCAGAGGACTTTAGGCGCAAGTACGGGATCTCTGAGAAGCCTCTTGATCTTCAGTTAGACTGGGCGCAGTTACTGGACTTTACCGGGACGTCAAATTGGTCGCTAGGCGCGAATACCACTACCATGAACTTTCTTCTTTCCATCCCCGTCACACAATTGGGGGAACCTAATAACAATGTGATCACGTGGCAAGTACCTAATGTGACGTCCATGGACTTGGATGGCGCAATAGAGGAGGCCCTTTCACGGCTCATCGGCGCAGTGATTGCGGATGGTTTGGCAAGGACCGGCGTTGATATCAGTGGACCGTCCATCGAAGAGAACTCGACGCCCACCCAACGCCATTTCACTCCGCTCACCAGCTTTCTTCTCCCCAACTACAATTACATCAACTCCTCAGACAGTAACTTTCTCAACTCCATGTTTCACTTTGACTATAAGGTGGACCGGTATGGTTACGGCTACGCGATTCGTAATACTGCCACTAGAGCAGCTATTGCCTGTCTGCTCTTTTACTCGGTGCTTATTCTGGTACACATGCTGTACATACTATCTGCGAAACTCACTCGTCGCTACTACGGGGGAACTTCTTGGAGTGATATCCTTAGTCTCGTGGCTCTGGCCATGAATTCAGCACCGACGGAGAAACTCTATGGAACAGCGGTCGGAGTTGATGAGAGGCGCACCTGGTTCTCGACCGTGCGAGTTCGAGAAGTTGGCAATTCGCATTTGGAACTGGTCTTTTCCGGCGCGGATGAAGGAGAGGGTGCTGGGGAAATGATACAAGTTGGAAAGAAATACAGTTAGCTATCACTATTTTCCCGTATTTAATAGATGTTTCTTTTGGTCCCCAGTGCATACTTCTGTACCTGATATCCAAACCCCAAATATGGTCTAGAATTCTCCCGGCGAAAAGTCGATACGAACTATCCAGTTCTAGTCCCATTGACTTCTCCTTATAAAATGTATTTAAAAAAAGAGACAGGATTCGTAGGGCATAAACGTTATTAGAGTAGCTATGTCTGGGATTTCAGAGGAAAGTCCGCTTTAAGGTCTAGCTACTAGACTGTCTTTCTCATGCCAACTATCATAGTTTTTTTTAAATAAGTATCTAAATAGGGTATAAATAGTACTATATATATTTAAGCGGACTTCTTTACTATTTCTTCTTAAATAGAGTCTTTTTAAGACCGGCCTTATACTATACTTTATCTATTAGACGTAGCCTTAGCGGGATTTTACCATAATCTAGCTAAGGAGGATCCTACTACAATTATGTACTTCTTCTATAAGGTGGTTTAGTTAAGTATATAGCCTATTAAGTAGTATTTAAAGAATAAAGTATAGACTATACTATTTAACTACTACCTAGATAACTATCTTTAGGTAAATATATTATAGAATATTATAGATTTAAACTTAATTAGACTTTTAGAAAAAACCAAGCTCGGGCCCTTTAAACTTGGTTAGGATATAGCCACTAAGCAGCCGTATAGGACCGTAGCTTCGTACAAAGATGGGTAAATAGGGTTTTTTTTATCCTACTGAGGTTGCTTATAGGATTTTTCCTATTAATATTGCTTTTCCCCTATATATGGACCAAAGGCCGTTAAAATTAGGCTCTGTACCTATACGCAGTAATAGCCACAAACCTAGTCTTTAAAGTTTAGACATAAAGCTAACGTAAAGACAATATATAGCGTGCGGGTAGGACCTAGGTAGTAATACACGGCTCCTCGCTACCGGAGATTAATACTAACGCCGCGTTTACCTTCGCATTTACTAGATTTCTACGGATGGGTAAGATTATATATACTATAGCGGAGTTTAAGAACTAAACAATATTTTTAGCAAAAAAGGCTACCCAACATGATATTAACTTTACGCCTAAAGCTAATAAGCAGTACTAGGGCGTTAATATCGCTATTGCGGTGGTAGGCTGCCTATTATGCCTAGTTGCTGCTATAATAAAGCTATTTAATAGGGACCCTTAACCCCTTAACTCCCCCTTATTTAGCCTTAATAGCAAACCCTTTATCTCTTTAGTGGTTTATAAGATCCTTTTCTTCCGTTTAGTAGCCGCTAGGATTAACCTAGGTGGCTACTTAAACTACTTCTTCCGCTAAGGTGTTACAGCACTGTTACAGACCCTGGTTAGGGGCTCGGCTAGAGCCTTGGCGCCATATATATAGACGTGTCCTTTCCTCAACCTTCTTCCAGTCCTCGTCTTAGAATTCTCGTTCACTGCCTATTAATAGATTCTGTTTTTTTGACTAAGCCTTCACATAAGGTACTGCCTAGTTTACTAAAGATTTAGGGTATTTATATTAGCAAATTTAATAACTAGGTTAGTAATTATTGGAAGCCTTTCGCCTATATATTAAGACTAAGAGTAAGCAAAAGGATAGAAATAAACTATAAAAAGTACAGGGGCAGGCGTTAGGATTCTTTTACCGTTTTCTTTACCATTTTTCTACTGTTTTAATAATACCTAATAGTTGTCGTAACCTAGTATTTTACTAGGGAGCGGTAAACCTCTAGTCTAGAGGGTTATAAACTACTAGGACATAGCTACTAGTACATGTTAAGCTGTCTAGAAAGGATTTATGTATATAGAACTATAGCGCTATAGCCTAAAGGCTGCATGCGTAGTATTGTACGTAGTATAATACAATGGATATAAAAAATTAAAAAATTAAAAAAAGACTAAGACTACTAACCTTTATTGCCTTAACTCTTACTTCTAGCGTAATATACCGCTCTTAGTATAAGGATTGCTAGGTAGTAGGTTAAGATATTAAGAGGGCCGCTAAGGTACTAGTGGCAAGCGAGCTAATAGCGATTTTCTATATACCGGGCATTGAAAATCCTAATTGGTCGGCTTATAAGTTAGGGTCTACAGAATATAGTAGAATGCGACAAGGTGGCAGAATATAGTAGGATACAGTAATGCGGTAGAATATAGCAGAATGCGGCAATGTGGCGGAATATAGTAGAATATAGTAATGTCTTTTTGGGCGTAGGAGCTTCGCTTAGGGACATCTAGTCGCTTTAGGGCAAATCCTTAATAGATTTAAGTGCTAGGTACTAGTAAAACCGCTAAGGACTAGCCCTAGAGCGACCTTATAGCCCTACGCCTCCCAATTATATAGTAAAAATTAATTATTCTCTTACGTAACTGCGATAGATAGATACTAGCGTCTATATATTTCTTAGCAGTATCTATCTTAGTAACGCACAATGCTAAGACCTCCTATAAATATTCGCGAATATTAAACGCAGTTACTACGTGGCTAATTCGCTTTTCCCACCCACTATCCCTTGTACTTAGTGTATATAATATATAAATAGTGCTTTAAGGTAATTCTTTGGCAGGTGCTAGGAACTAGCAAAACTACTAAAAACCCGCCTTAGTGCGACTACCATAGTTAGATAGTTTTGCAGCCCCCTCCTTGTAGAAAGCAACCCGCACCTCGTCAACACTGTACCGCACCCACCGGCATGGCAGCTATGCCACCACCTGGACGTACGAGTAATGCTTGAGGGCGGCGTTATGCTAGTACGGGTATGTGCGTAGGAGGTTTGGGTGTCTTGGAATTAGAGGGAAGCGGAGGGAGTAGTGGTAGGCTGAGGGGGTGGCTTACTGTTCACGAGATTCGTTTCTTCGGCCTCGCGACGAGGGGCTGCAGTTAGGGTGGGCTTCTACTCCTTCTTGGCCTCGTTTTTCGTGTTGGGCATGATGCTGGAGCTGCTTGGGGAGGGCTTGGCTTGAAGTTAGCCTGGTTAGTTGAGAATGCCGGGGAAACGGTGGAATGAGGCTGCACCTCGTGTGTCGGAATTTGTTGCGCTTAATTCCCATCACGCATTTCTTCCGCAAAACTGGCTCATTTAGTCCCTTCCTCTGGCAATTGTTGCCCGGGAGCAAACTTTAGCACACGCAGAGACACCTCAAAAGAAAAGCCTTGATATTGTAAAAGAGCGTAACAAGCCAAGCTCTCAAACTAGCCATAATCATTTCCAAGCATATATCCCATAACTCATAACCACAACTCAGCCCCACTAAAATCCTCTCCTCCCACTCCCCGGCGGCATCGGCAAAGCCTTCTCTCCACCTCTACCCCCACCCCCACTCCCAAGCTCAACCGCCCCACCACTAACCTCCCTCACCGAAAAGCTCAGCTCCTGCTCCTTCCACCCCGGCGACTTAGGCGCGCCGTACGGATCGTACGTTATCGGCGGCTGCTGCATGACGGCTGGCTGCTGCATGACGACTAGCGGCACCTGCTGATAGCCACCATACGCATACGGCTGCGGGTGTCTAGGCGCCTGGCCGCCGGCCTCGGGCTCAAAGCTGAGCGTCTTCTTCTTCTCCTGGCCGCGGCCGCAGCAGTTCTGGACCAGGACGGTCACGGCGGTGAGGAGGAAGAGGAACCTGACAGATCGCGTTAGCACGCTCCGAGAACTTTGGGAGAGAAAGGGATGGGATGGGACGGGGATGGGAGGGAACGGGAAGGCAAGGAAGAGGACGGGATACGATGAGGAGGAAAAGGGGCGGGACATTCCGACAACTCACCAGCTCAACCCCCCCGAAACCGCATACGCCTTGCTAACCGGACAGATGCGGGCGAACGCGAGCAGCTCGGGCGCCGCGACGTCGAGCAGGATACAGATGGGCTCGAGCTCGAGTGCCAGGCTCGCCACGGCCCAGAACGCGCCCATCATGAGCAGCATCGTCAGCAGTTCGAGGATGGTCAACAGCGCGCGCGACGCGATGCGCCAGCGGAACTTGGTGGCGAGGGAGAGGAAGAGCAGCGCGGCGACGACCCAGATGCCCTGGTCGAGAGAAAGAGAGGCGTTAGTGTGTGCGTGTGTATTATTGGGGGGGAGCGTACGGCGAAGAGGGCGAACCAGTCGCGTGTGGGGACTTTGATGAGCGAGTCGAAAAATTTCTGCCATATTTGCTCCTTTGGGGAGCCGAGGAAGAGGTCGTTGATGATTTTATCGCCCTTTTGGCGGACGGTGTTCACGGTGTGCACGACTGGGAGAGGATGTTAGGTCGGATAGAGTACTGGGTTCGTTGAGAAGGGGAATTAAGGGGGAAGGACGAACCCCATGCGCTAATGCCTATAATTATGACGGCGCAGACGAGTTGGAACAGGCGCAGCGTGACCATAAGACAGCTTCCGCAGCCCATGATGAGATGGTTCTAGCGGGGCGGGAAATGAGTGAGGTTAGGGATTTGCTGCGCGAGATTCGCTTTCCGTAATGAGATTTGGCTTTGCTTCTGAAGAGATCTATCCCGAAGAATTGCCTGGAGAAGCATATATAAATAATTCTATCAGCTCGAGGCGTGGTGGCCGAAACATGGACGGGTCGGTGATGTCGCATTTGAGGTAGTGAGACATGCGGGCCGTGCAAGAGAAATGCACCCCACGATCCGCACTGGGCCAAACGCTGATATCTTGAAATCGATAGGCTGGTTGCGAGTGTAAGAATCGTGTGATTGTTGGTGTATATAAAATACAAGGCCTCATTTGAAGGCCAACTTTGTATATAATACGCATGGCATGAGGAAGGCGTTCGTTCTCTCACACGAGGCGATTATCGGTGGGGGTTCGTTGCTGGGATGGGTCCGGTAGGAGTTCGGACGTATTTTCTTATTGTGTTGACAGCGACGACATCTGAAACTTAAGTGAGGCAATCCACCTTTGAGTGTGCTGTGCCGCTCACCTTTGCCCAATTTGCGGCAGTGGCTTGGCGGCACGAGGCAGACTCGGGACGAACCATGTCAAAGCGGCCCACGCACCCCAAATGAGCTTTGAACCACGCCAACGATAGGCTATAGCGAATAGCTAAGCCGCGACGAATAGATAACGCCTTTTTTTGCCTCTTTGTGCATGTCGAAGCTGACGGGCATCTTGTACATCAAAGTGATACGTAGAACGCTTGAGGAGCGGCTTTTACAAACCTTTAGAAGCATTTACGAAATACCGAAAAGGAAAATGGGTATCTCTGTTGCTAATTGACTGCAAAAACAAATGGAAAAGAGATAATGAACGATGCTATACTCGCGAATATCCCCAGTTCGCCATGTCGCGTGTGTGACCCAACCAAAACCCATAGAAAGGCTCGTAAAGATTGCAAACAAGTGAGAAACATCAACGGCCGTGTATCCGAACTGCTGAGCTGCAGGGTATCAAATACCTGCGTCTAAACATAGGTCTGTTAGTACGTTGCCTATTTGCTCGATTGCACGCACCACTCGCCTGTTCGTACTTGAAAGCATCGGTAGCTCCAATCATCCTGCCTTCTATATCAACCGCTGCTACTCTAATATAAGATCCTAAGTTTCGGCTTAATTCAAATCTTGTCTCGAACCCAGCATTCGTCGCATTGATGACCAGTTGCCAGTAGTCGTCATCGTCATCGCTGAACTCTCCAGTGTCGATAACCCATTGATGCACTTCAGCTGCACCGTTCCAGCTTACGTATGCCATGTCATCTACAACAGCCAAGCTTGGTTTTGTCGTAGGATGTCCGGTCCAGTTGAATTTCGTCACCCGATAGCTCTGCACATGCCGCTGTGGAATCGACTGGCAGACCGAAGTGAGTATCGCATAGCATGACTCCATTGGGTGCAAATTCGGTGAATGCGGCATCGTACCCGTAGCCTACCGGCGCGTCGCAATTCGGGAGGATTTGCATCGAACCTTGCGACGAGCTGAGAATCTGCTGCGAGTTGATGTACTGAGAGATCAGTGTCGCCGTCATGTTTTTGGTGTCAATGGCTACCTTCATCGCCCGGCTGAACTGCGCATTCTCTTCCTGGTTTGGAGCTTGAGCGCCATTGTTGAACAGGCTGATTGACGTGTAGTTATCGTGCCAGCGTGCGTCATGTTGGTAAGCAAAGTCCGTTGCCCCCTTCGGAGAGATCGGTGAACTCGTTACGGCGCCCACCAAGAACCCGGATGACGGAGCTAGTGGTACCATCGGTCTAGGCGAGGGTGCGTACATAGCGAGCGGAGGCTAGACAGTTTCCCCGTGGGTCTTTTTCGACACTGTTGATGTGAAAGAAGTCCCAAGGGTCGCCGCGACTTCCTCGGCCATCGACGGAATAATACGAATTGGTAAGGTTGTAATGTTCTGATGCACGCAATTGAAAGATCGGCTCTCCGTTCTCGATATTGATATTGATCTCCTGGAAGAGGCTGTCCCGGATACATCCATTCTGAGACCCTCCATAGGCCGTGAGGTCCGCTGGATAGACATCGTAGACGGTATCAATGCGGTGCCGTCTTTGGCAAATCGGAATTCGTGGAGATCGCCTTCCGTCCCTGACGCGGCGTTGATCTTGGCTACTTCTTGGTATGTTAAATTTAGCTAATGTTTAATTAGTATAGATGTTTGGTTTCTAGAGAAATGGCTTGAAAGCAACTAGTCGATCAAATATATCATACAGATTACACATCAAATAGTGGTATTCGTTACGCACCATGTAATGGTGACCAGCGCCATGCCCCCCACTGCATCGTTGCCAGCCCAAAAGGTCAAGTACTGTTGGCCTTGGGCCATCAAGTTAAAAAATTGCCAAGCGAATTAAGGATTATCGGACCGCGGGCATCATCAACTACAACGAAGCCTCTCGAGTTGAACATGATGTACGACCCGTCGTCGCATCTTGAATGCCTGGTTATAATGTTAAGGTGAGGCGCAACGACGTTTGAGAAAATTCCTGAATTGGGTAAGAACCGTAGTCATCATTCTTAAACCGCTAGTCTTTAAAATACGGAGCTATATCAGCCACGACATGGCCGAGATCCTCGAGAAAGAGAGACAATAGGATCGATTTTGGAAGGAGAAATAGTTTGGAAAACATGAAGCAAGGAATGGCATTGATGGTAAATTCCGAAACCAGCGAGTTAGTACCTTTGCAAAGACAGAATGTAGAACAGCTGAAGGATAGAATGAGGCAGGAGAGAGCAGACAAGATAAGGAAGTTGATGCTATGGCGAGAACCATGTAGCTTAAGTCAGGCGCTCTCAGGGCTCTGTAAAAAGTAGTCTGAAGCTCGGCCAGTGTTGCCGAAAGCTCCGGGAGTGCTCGCCAAGGCACTAAAACCTCGGCTAGTGTTGATATTCTGACACCGACCCAGCTTCACTTGGTATATAATTTAAACTTTTATTGAATTACGTTTAGAGGCAATAACATAATTATATTTTAATTATAACGTTAATATAGCTATTTGGAACCTTTAATTAAATACTTCCTACCATTTATTACGATTTTAAAAGATATTAGTAATAAAATGGATAATATAAGTTTTGGGAGGTTATATTAAGGTTATATTAAGGTTTTATTAAGAATCTAATATAGCTATAGACCCTAGAGAACTAGCAGTCTAGAGAGGTATTTATTAATATTCTATCTATATTATTATCTTAATTTAACCTAACTATATTAATTACTGCCGAATCCCTTCCAGCCCCTAGAGAACAACTGTGATAACTCTTATATAAGCACCATAGGTATATATCTAGGTTATATCCATAATCTAATATAGAATAGATACTACTTAATAGTCCAAACACCTAATTTCGCAATAAGGTAAAGTGACTTCTAGTAGTTATAAAAAGGATCTAATTAGGATATAAACCAAAAATTTTCTCCAAAATAGGCAGGTAAATGCTTTTAGTGGGATAGAGGTTACATAAGATATAAGTTATATTTTAGACAAAACCATATTATATCTATAATCTAACCTTAATAGATTATTAACAAAGTCCTTAGTAGCCCTAGTAGCTCTATCCAAGATCTAAACGCCACTATAATGGCTATACATGGCACTCCGGCAAATAGGGTAGTAGCTTTTAGGCTATATTCTAATCCAGACTTGGATAGTAGTGAGGGTGAGGGTTCTAGCACTTATAATACTGCTCCTTAGCTAAATATTATAAAGGGGCGCATTTCTGGTGCCCCCAGCCAATATACCAAGGCATGGTACCTTGGACTTAACAAGCGCCCAAGGTAGGTTTCGTTCTTTTATATTAAGGTAATATCTAGTATATATCTAGCTTATATCCAAGATATAACCTAAATATAGCCCTATAGCGAACATTTCCTTGTCTATATTCTACCAGAGGAGATTTTCTATAGATAGGATTATGCTATTGGGAAAACTATAAGTTATAAGTGCTATATATCTTTATTATATCCTAGATCTAACTATAATAGGATCTAAATGCTAAGCACACTATTTATACTTAGGAAAAAAAATTTGCAAATGGTTATAGAAGATTAATTAAGTATATTAAGTTGTATTTCCTAGTAAGATCCCAGATGTATCTATATTGCATCTATATTATAACCTTTTTCTAATCTTAAAATAAAGAAAGGTGCAGGCTATATAATTAGAAGTATAAAGCCCAGAGATTAAAAAGAGCTAGAATTGGATAATTTGGATAGTATGGTTGTCTATATATCTATATTATATCCTAGATCTAACCTATTTTAGCAGCTTAGAAGACACTTTATAGAGCTATTTATATAGAAGAGAAACTGCAGGTTATATACCCTATTAGTAAAGCAGTAAGAAAGGCTAGAATATATTATAATAGTATAAACTATTGTTCTTTTATCCAGGATATATTGCTAATATATTTTAGCGCCCCTAGCCGAAAATGCACCCTTAATGGCCAAAGGTCGTGGAAAATGTAAAGCAACTTTAGCAGATTTAGGTATGTTATTATTTATAATCTTATTATATTATAGATCTAACTAGAATATATAGAGGAGCCAGTTAAGCAGATACGTATTATATTCTATTTTAGAATTCTATTAACACCTAAGGGCAAGGCAAGTTTAGGCAGTTTTAATTACTATATAACTATAATCTAACTATAATCTAACCTTAATATAGCCTAACCGCACTATAATATTTAAGGTTATTGGCAAGTCTAATAAACAGAAGTATTCTTTATATAGGACTAGTAGTAAGAGTAGGTTTATTAGTTATATTTCTAATATATCTTAGATCTAACGTAAATAGCATGCTTATCTAACTAGGCTATATATATATGGTTCAACAAGGTATACTTATAGTCTTTAATTATATTGCTAATATATTTATAATCTAACTGTAAATAGAACTTCGTTTCACCTAGGATAACGCTGCTAGGGGTTACAGATAACTTTAATAATAGAGAGACATTTAATACTAAAGAGGACTACGCTATATAGGTTAAATAGGTTATAGCGTTTATATATCTTAGATATATCCTAGTTCTATCCTAGTTCTATTATAAACACTAAAGCATTAAGCGCGGGTATAGAGCATAGCGCGGAGCATATAGGTTAGGCTTTCTTAGATATTGCAATATCCTTATATCTAGGTAATAACCTTAATATAACCTCTGCTCCTTATACTCGTGAATATAAAAATTTATATTAACCAAGTTCTTATTCTAATTTTCTTAGCTCCAACTCCAGCTTTTAATTTTATAATTTAATTGCCTTTGCTTTAGCTTCTATATATAGAACCCTAGCCTCTTATTTACGAACATTTAATTAGGATTACTATAGCGTTAACTATTATAAGAATTAAGCTTATTAAGTAACTGTTATATAAAGTAAAGACTATAAGCTACTCTTATATCCTAGATATAGTTAGCTTATAAGCTAGATATATTAAGGATATATCTAGATAATCTTACTTAACGGTAAAATAGGTCTAGGAGAGAGCGAAACCTAGCTATTATTTAATATTATAATAGAGGAGACTAAAAGATATTAGCTTTATAGAACTTAGTAAAATCTAGAATATAATATACCAGAGCGAATAGAGGCAATAGATTGTAAGCGAGATTTTGATCGTGCGCCTTATGAACTTTGTAATTGCGACCTTAGGCGTATATTAGTTCCAGAAGATAATATATCTAATATAACATTATTAAAATTAAAATCTTCATCCTCTTTAATACTTATAGATATAGTATTAGCTTTTTTTTTACTAGTATAGGCCTGTTTTCTTGATTTTTCTAGCTCTTTTAAACCTCGTTAAACTATAGCAGATTATATTAGCAATATATCCACATTAGAGCCATAATAAAGCTATATATTTACGCTTCTCTACAAGAGCTATTTTTTCGGCGACAGATATAGTTCGCGACGTATATAAAATTCCATGCTAATTATACGCCTTCCACGCTTCGTAATTAAAAATATTAATTCTCTACCTACTAAATCTGTTATTATAATACTATATAACGGATATAACAGATATACAAACATTAAAATAGCGGCGAGAAGGCTTAATTAACGCCCTAGATTATTTGCTCAAAAATAGGAGCATTTAACGGCGTTTATATTCTTTACAATTATAGAGAATATATTGTAACAGTTCACCAGCACTACGCTGAGACACGAGACCGTCGCCTAAGAGGCTCCGAGACACAATCGACGCCACCCTCGTATGTCTCGGATACGGTCAAATATTGAGTCATAGACTACGGAGTTCCGGGTCTACTTTCATGTATTTAGTTCACTTGATTTCCATAGATTTAGAATTAAGTCGTTCTTTCAATACCCACACTTGCACTGTTACATATATTATTGTCCATTTTACTGCAATACGGATTTATTCCAGATGCAATACATATATATCGCTTATATTGACACCAGTTTACAATTTTATGGTTATTGCTATACTTTTCTATAACCGCAAATATTAGAATGTGGATATAATATGGATAAATTAGGGATATAATATCTCTATACTTTCAATCACGTCTAAAATTTCATAGTATTGCTTGCGGCTTGTAGCCTCTATAATCAAAGCTATATACTGCCCAACACTATCTTGGCCTATATTTCCAGCTCTAATAACCCAACAAATACCGCAAAGAATGTGGATTTGGCAATATATAATTGCAGACTTTATATAGCCCTGCCAGGTCTACGAGGGGTTAATATCTGCTAGGTAAAGGCTAAGCCCTAATATATTTTAGTAATATCTTTAATATATACGCATTATAAAATACCTTTTGCCTGCGCCCTATCTATATCCATAAGAGCTGCATAAAATCCACGTTTATGAATATGACTCTAATAAGTTAGATAGCCGCAATTCTCATATAAGCGGAATACAGTATGGAAAAGTTATTAATATATTTCTACTAATTAACCCATGGCTTGGTTTACAAAAACTCTTATTAGTATAATAACTATAGCCTTATTAGAATAAAGATATAACCATAATATAACCGTAATATAACCAGGTTATATAATACCTTTATTAATTCTAGGGACATTTGCAGCAATTACAACCTTATCTAACCCAGCTGTACTAACCCGTTTAAAAGACATATTAATTTTAAACATTTTTAACGTTGAGAGTATTTCTGCCTAGCCTTTTTAAAAGCATATAATCATTAGCTTGCCATCTTAGTGGAATATATCTTGTATATATCCAGGACCTGTTTTATAATATAGATGCTTTTCAAATATTACCCCTTATATATCTTGACCTTGCGGAAATAATAAAAGCTATTGCTTTTTAATTAGGTATTAAATCTTATCAAGATTTGCAAGGCTTTGGTAAAGGCTTAGAAGGCTAGTAACATTATATTTTTTACAAAACTCTTTTATTAAAGGGCTGTATATAAAAGAGCCTAATAGAATAAGGATAGAGTATTAATATAACTTGGATATAACGTACTTAAAGTAAGCCCTAGCCCCAACTGTCACTGGATTTGTTGTTAAAGTTCTTTAATAAGCTATATTAGAACCTTTAATAGAGGCGCTAGAGGATGCGTATATTTGCCATAAGAAGTTAAAATAATATATAGGCAATCCTTAATATTATCTGGCCATATATAGTTAAACTCCACGTTATAAGGGGCTAGTACCCATTTTCCAGGTCCTTAGGCGTGGTTACAGCCTAGATATATTAAGGTTATATCATAGTTATATACATATTATAATAACTTACCGTAATTATCTAATCTTTTCTTCCTATACTCTACTGCTGTATAGGTTTCTGGAGTGCCCTAATAGCCTTGGTTAAGTAAATCTCTTAAATATTTTAATAAGTATCTTAAAACTAAAGAAAGAGACTTTTGGTAGTGTTTTTTATGGTTTTATATTCGACTTCCCTTAGTATAGTATATGCTTGCCATAGGTCTATCTATAAGTAACTGGTTATAACTTAGTTATAGTTATAATATATTTAGGATATATTAGACACTAACCGTATACTTTACAATATAAAGATATGGCTTATAACTAGCACTCTACTCTATATAGGTAATCTAGTGCTGAAATGCATAATAAATACTGTTATAAAGTCTATATACGTTAATAAAAATAGATAATATAAATAAGTATCTTACATATTTATGTCTCTTCGTTTAAGATTATCTTAATTTAATTCTATTAAATCGCCAAGGAAATATATAAGAGTACATAATATCTATATTATAACTTAGATATAGTAATATAATATTATAGATATATTATACCTTTTCTTATAATTTATATATTCTTTTCTAGTCTTTATAACGGAACCTTATAGTAGGAACTACAGTAGGTCCTATTATTGGGCTAGGTATATAGGTAAGAACAAATCAACAATATAATAATAACTGGTGGAGTAGTTGCCTAACAGATTAACTCCAATTGTATTCTGAGATTTACTACAAGGAGAGAACTATCTACGGTAGGGACTAAGGTCCTTTAAATACACAACCATACTCCTAAGAAATCCTCCCTTATACATAAGGTATGTGTTATATATGTTATACGCAGACATATACTACGTATACTCCGTACACTGCGTATAATGTTATGTAACTCGCTTACTATTCCTTGTTATATGGTTCCACTAGATCCATTCTAGACTATATCTATATTAACTAACTAGCTTCCTCCAACTCTTCTCTAAGTAGTTATAACATTGTACTTAAAGCGTCTGTAATACTATCTCCCTCCTCTTTATCTTTGTCCTTAAAGATTCCTAACATCTCCAAGTCGTTCACTAGAGGTGTAATGTCCGTTTAATTAGTCTAGTTAATATCCTTACTTATTATACCTAAAGTCTCCTCTTCTTCCTAAGCGCAACGTTGTGCTCGCACTGTGGCTGCCATACTGTTGCTAGGTGAGATAATATCATCTCCATATTCTCGTTGTGTAAAAGTAGGGTTAGTGTGTATTGCAATAGCGAGTCCTTTGTCTTAACAACCCTTGTTTTACTTAGAGTGCACTAAAGCAAACATTTAATCGTCCTGCGACGTTCGCTTTGTTTTTAACGCTAAGTATACGCGTCTTGTGACTCTTAACAGTCTTCGAGTTCCCTAAGTAATTTGTTATAGGGTCTCGTGTTTAATCTACCGCTATAAAGCTCAATAGTAAGCTCTTAAGTGCCCTAGATAAACTTTGTTATTCTTAAGAAGCGAAGTAGGAGGCTATAGCTGCTTAATAGCGTGCCCTTAAAGCCTATCTGTCGGCTTCGGCCCGTCTTCTTTGTCTTAAGAAAGTGCGTGAGAAGGTTTATTCTAAGGAGTGGAAACTTGTTTAACAGGGTCTTGGCAAGCTAGGTAATAAAAGGACTGGCTCTCCTCCTATAAGGGAAATAACTCTAAGTAGCTCGGCAATTGCTCCTTTTAGGTCCCCCTTAGGTGATTTATTCTTTGGCAATTCTTCTTTAACGCTCCCTAACCTGCTTTCTTTTAATACTTTTTTACCTTTTCTATAGCGTTTTCTAGGTTGTTTAGTGGCTCCTAGGTAGTCTCACTATAGCCTGTCTACTTTACTTTATACTATATTTTGTCATCTACTTCCTTATAACTAATGATCTTTAAAACTTGCTATTTGTCTTCCTCTTGTCCTCTGTATGTGTCTGCTTTATAGACTAGTGGCTTGATATTTCCATGTGCTAGTTCTAGCATTGCGATATGCTATATAGGGTAGATCTTCATTTTGGCTAGTAGGTTTAACTTATACATAACCAATGAAATTCTTTACGTAATTTTGAAAGGTCCTAGTCTAACATAGTCTAATTTTTTGCTTAGTTGTCAACTCTTAAAATTTTTATATAGTAGCTATACTTTATCTCCCTCCTTAAGATCTGGTCCCTTAGATCTCTTAGTATTATAGTACTTTTTTATTCTTTGTTGTACTAGCTTGGCTATTTCTATAAGGTCTATATAAAGATTCATTAACGTCTCTATTCTTTGTTTAGCTGTGCTACTCGTCTTTTTTGCTTAATATGGCGATAACAATATTCTTAGTTTATACCTATAATTCGCCTTAAATAGTAATATCCCTATTCCTTCCTGCGGTATTGTATTGTATGCAAACTGTGTAACTAGTAACAACGATACCTAATTATTCTATATGTAATTAATATAGTGCCTTAGATACTATTCTAGTGTCTAATTTAGTCTTTCCATCTATCCATCCGTCTGCGGATAATACGCTATAGAGGTTACTGCGCAAACTCCTTATTCTGCCAGAAATACTTCCTAAAATGCTACTATAAATCTTGGATTCCTATCCGATATAATCTTATCTAGTGCTCTATGTCTTACAAATACTTCTTTTATATAGATTCTAGCGACATCCTCTACTAATATCTCTTTAGTGCATGCTATAAAGTATCCCTACTTTGTTAGCTTATCTACTATTACTAAAATTGCGTTGTAATCTTGTCCTATAATAGGATCTCTTAACTTTAGTAATTTAACAATAAAGTCCTATAATATAACTTCCTACAGTCTTTCTAGTACTTTAACAGGTTGTAGCTCTCTATACAGCTTATACCTTGTTGGTTTGTTTCTTTAGCAATCTAAACATTCTTTTATAACTTATCTTGCTAGTCCCCAGATTTCTTAAATAATGTATTCCTTTTAAAGTCTTAATACTAGGCCTATAGCTCCGTTATGTCCTTGTATTATTCCCTTATAGAATTCCTTAACAAATTCTTCTGTAATAGACTTAGGCATATACGTTGCTTCTCTATTTTTATATTACTCTAAGTCTGGATCCTCTGCCTATACTTCTTAGATCTTTTATGTCTAATTACTCTCTAGTAACTTATAGATCTATCTTTCTTTAGTTGCTGTAATCTTTGGATAATTATACCTAATTAATCCGTCTTAATCCCTTTATAATAAAGCTCCTAATAGCTTTTCATCGCTTTACAGTTCAGCCTTTCTACTTAGAGCGTCTGCTCGTGCATTGTCTGTACCTTTGGTATACTAAATTTTAAAATGGTATTCTATAAGCATTTCCGCCCATCTAACCTGTCTTTAGTTGAGTTCCTTTATTGTTAGGAATCCTATAAGGTTCTTATAATCCGTCTTAACCATAAATAGTTTCTCCATACCTTGTAAGAATACTCTCTATTCCTTAAATACTATAACTATACCTAACAACTCTTTATTGTAGATGTTATAGTTTAACTCTAGTAGTGTTATCTTCTAACTATAGTACGTTACTAGATGCCATGCGTCCTGGTGCTTCTATAGTAAGTATACTCCTAGTGCAAAGTCTAATGCATCTGTCTCAACAACCATCTCTAACTTGGGTTAATAGATCTTAAGGATTGGTTTTTAGGTAAACAACTCTTTAAGTTCCTTAAACAGCTTCTTTTACTTATTACCCCAAATCCATAGTTCCTCCTTCTTTGTTAGCCTTATAAATGGCTTAATGCTTTTTAACCACTATGCTATAAACCTCCTATAGTAGTTACAAAACCCTAGAAACGATCTTAACTATATAACGTTCTCTGGTTCTTGCCAACTTACTATAGCTTTAACTTTCTTTGGGTCTATGCTAATTTTCCCTAGTTTAATGATAAATCCTATAAAATCGGTTTTCCTTATAAAGAACTCGCATTTCTTAACTGCTACTAGCATCTGTTCTTCCTATAGTCTCTTTAAAACCTATTTGACGTGTTTTTTATGCTCCTCCTTACTTTCTGAGTAGATAATAATGTCATTAAGGTATGCTATAATAAACTCATTAAGGTGTTCTTCTAACACACTATTAATTTGCTTTTAGAACGTTGCTGGTGCGTTTATAAGTCCAAATTATATAACTAATAGTTTATATAGTCCTTCCTTTAACCTAAAGGCTGCCTTTTATTTGTCGCCTTCCTTGATCCTAATCTGGTTGTGACGGTGCTGGGGCAACGCTACCTGCCATACTCAGTGGACCCTAACTCCTGCCAACCAATCAGGATTTTCCATCCCCGGGATGGAAAATCGCCATTGGCTCGCTTATTACTAGCGCCTTAGCGACCCCTTTGTATCTTGCTAGTCTCTAACAGACTTCTTCTTCTCCTTAGCTTAGTATTCTTGTATAGTAGCAATCTACAAGCTTCGGTTTAGAAGCATTTATACAAGCCCGTTACATTATACTAAGCTCTCCCTATATTGCCTGGGAAGGCCTCAATAATATCCCACCCTAAAAAGACCTTCATCTGCAACGACGCGTCAACGCGTTATACTCAGACATTAAAAAACCCATACTACTACACCTAAGAAGGCCCTAACAATATCCCACTTTATAGGCCAGACTGTACTTGACCTATACCTATAAAAGAACCCCGGAATTGAAACCGAATTATACAATTCTAACGAACCTTAGGAAGCCGATAATGGTACCTAAAGCGAGCTCATCTAAAAGACCTGCCTCTACCCAAGAGAAATATGAGGTCTAGTTAGGATCAGAAATTAAAGACAATGACAATATTACAGGTGTATATAAGCAGATTTGTGCCCTTGCAGCCAATTAGAAGGTTAATTGTCTTCAAGCCCAAAGTACCTAAGAGACTCTAAAGGAGATCCTAGAAAGCCTTGCTACCTTATAAAATAGCCCAGCCTCCCCTTTATAAAGCCTTAGTTAACCCATTTGCTCTACTAAATGCGATATACTAGAGAGTACGGATATAATAACGAAGTAATTAAAGTCCGTCAAGCTCCCTAACCCCCTACTATTGTCGGACAGCGTAGACCCGACCTTTAAGAACTGGAGAATCCAGGTGCGAGGAAAGCTTTATATTAACCACAACTATTTCCCCTCTAAAGAAGCTAAAATGCTCTACCTCTTTGGTCGAACCATTGGGGACGCCTAGCGACACCTTTAGGCCAAGTTTGAGGACGAGTTACCTGTTCGGTTTATATCTGTTAACGAGATAATACAGCACCTAGCTACTATCTATATTAATCTAAATAAAGTACGGGATGCCCGTTACAACTATAATTGCCTAATAATGAAATTAAACTAATCCTTTACTAAGTTCTAGACTTAATTCTTACACCTAGCAGGCGAAGGCCAGGTCCCCCCTAAGAACTATCGTTTGGACCTATACAATAAGCTAACGGTCTAACTACAAGAGAAGATCGCGGTAGCCTTAAATAACCTACTAACTTACCAAAGACTTATAGCCCAATGTTTGTTACTAGATTTAGAACTAAAATGAATTAATACTCGCTCTAATTAACTAAAGAGGTCCTGTAGCAACCGCAACCTATCCGCTACACTAACGGGAGCTAGCGTTGGAAGACAAACCATAACCGCCCTTATACCAAAAGCGGTTATAACTGCCTACTAGCGAACCTCGCCTAACCCGCTATGTACTATACCTTTAACCAATACTTGTCGCAACACCCTAATTGACCCTGCCACGGTTACGTGCTTTAATTGTGGAAAGGATAGTTACTTTACTACGTCCTACCTAGAGCTAAAGGATATGGGTAATATTAAGGAGATAGAGGAAGAAGAAACGCCTAATAAGTTAGAAAAAGAAGAACCCTAGGGAAAGACTCCCCCCTAGGGTATCCTATTAATCTTAAAGAGATTAATCTGAGTTAGCTAATAGGTGGAAAACACTTTACGGTTTTATATACAGTATCTTAAAATGGATATAGAGTTAATATAACTGCCCTTGTTAACACTAGAGCAAATGGCTTTACCTTTATAAACACTGCTTGTACGAATAACGTTGCTAAGTTCTTAAATATAAATACTACCCGACTAGAGAAGCCTGTTTAAGTAAAAGGCTACAACGGCTAAGCTGGTAAGCCGGTTACCTATGTCTTAAAGCTATATATTGCTATTGATGGATAACGCCAGTTTGGTATCCCCTTTTGTATCCTAGACCTAGGGTCCTATGACATAATCCTTAGCTAAAAATAGATGTCCTACTTTAATATTTGGCTAAATGTTTGATAAAGACAGTTTGTCTAGCTGGAGAGTAGACCAAAGTTACCCTCCTTTATTAGAGAGATCCGTACCGACTATAAAACATTAGCCGCAAAGGCCAATCCTACCTACTAGTAGAATGTTAGGGACCGCGACCTAGCTTTCACTTAAGAAGATGCCTATTGCGAGGCTGGTAAGAAATCCGTACCAACAAGGATACTCCCCCGAAGGACTATAGTTAAGGAGGACTCTACTTACGGAAGTAAAATAGATAGTGATGTAGATAACTTCCAAATTGCGGAGATCCGGCTAATAGGGAAGAGGACATACCAATAGGACTTAGAGAATAACCTTTGGAAGATATAATAAGAGCTAAAAGGAGTAAAGATAACGCCAATATACTAAAAGCCCCTAAGGCCGCGGACACCCCTACTACCACACGACCCCCCTATAGTAGATATCGCGGTAATTAGCGCTATAGGTTTCCACTTTAATATATATTAGAAGGACAACGAGGTCTTTATAACCAGCTTATATAAAATCAACTAGATTATTAATAAGAAGGAAGAAGGGCTAGTAGAGGAAACTAATAAGGAGTTAGTTAAGTGCCTCCTCCCTATATACCTCTTAGACCACAAAGACGCGTTCTTAAAAGCAGCCTTAGATATACTGCCCCCCTACTAAACCTATAATCATAAGATTTAACTAGAGGCCGACAACTCTCTAGGCTATAGCCCCCTTTACTAGCAAACTATAGAGGAACTAAAAGTAACTAAGTAGTACTTAATTAATAACCTCTATAAGGGGTTTATTAAGCCAAGTCAGGCCCCTTTTACTTCCCCTATCCTCTTTGTAAAGAAACCTAATAAAGGCCTCCGCTTTTGCATTGACTATTAGAAACTAAACGCTATTACTTAGAAAGATTATTACCCTCTCCCCCTAATTAACGAGACCCTTATATATTTAAGCCAAGCCAAAATCTTTACTAAGCTTAATGTCTGCTAAGCTTTCTACCAAATTAGGATGGACCCTGTATTAGAGGATTTAATAACATTCTGTACCCGCTATAGTTCTTACAAATGCAAAGTTCTTCCTTTTGGACTAATAAATGGGCCAGCTACGTACCAATGGTATATAAATAATGTTCTTTTTAACTACCTTAACGAATTCTGTACGGTATACCTAGACAACATTTTTATATACTTGGACAATAAACTTAAGCACTAAGTTTATATTAAAAAGGTCCTAGAGAGGCTGTAGAATATAGGCCTATAAGTTAATATTAAGAAATGCGAATTCGGAGTAAAACGAATAAAGTACCTTAGGTTCATTATTAGCACGGAAGGAATTAAAGTTAACCCTAAGAAGGTTAAGGTAATACGCAACTAGAAACCCCCTTATACTATAAAAGGCATCTAGTCCTTTCTAGGCTTCTATAACTTCTACCGTCAGTTTATCTGTAACTATAGGGTTATAGCTAAGCCTCTTATATAACTAACAAAGAACAACACGCCTTTTGTTTTTAATAATAATTATATAGAAGCTTTTAAGGAGTTAAAGGACTAACTTACCTCCTCCCTAATTCTCTATTACTATAACCCAGACCTTAAATTAATACTGGAAACGGACGCCTCTAATAGAGTAGTAGTGGGAGTTCTCTTACAGTTACACCTAGATGGCAAGTGGTACCCTATAGTGTTTTTCTTAAAGATAATAGCCCTAGCCAAGTATAACTACGAGGTACACGATAAGGAAATACTAGCTATTATATAATCGTTGTCCTAGTGGCGCGCAGAGCTTAAAAGTATAGACTCTTGGATTAAAATCTATACTAATTATAAAGCCCTTAAGTATTTTATAACAACAAAGCAGCTTACTAGTTAACAGGCTAGGTGGGCTAAAATACTCTCCCAATTCTTCTTTACAATTATATACTGCCCTAGTAGGCAAAATTCTAAAGCTAATGCCCTTACCCGGAGAGAATAGGACGTGGAACTATAGGATAAGCTAAAGGCTTAGCACTGGACACGTGCCCTCCTTTGTCCCAAATAGCTTAACCTACGTATCCTTAAGGAACTAAACTCTGAACAGAATAAGCTGGCGCCTATAAAAGGAGAGATTCTGGATAAACTAATAGGATTAATTAACCACATTTTAATTATAAACCGCACAGCCAAATTTCTAAAAGCCCTCCGTAACTAAGCTACGGAAGGTGACCCTAATTTGGAAATAGAAGATGGACTACTCTTATACTAAGAACGGCTTATAGTTCCAGACGTTAATAACCTATAAACGGAGCTAATCCGTGAAGCCCACTATTAAGTCTCTACGGCACACCCTAGTTAAGACAAGACCCACTAACTACTAGTGCCTCGCTACTACTGGCGAGGACTCCTGTCCGATATAGAACAGTTTATTAGGAATTGTTATGCTTGCAAACAGGTAGATACCCCTAGGGATTAAACCCCTAGATAGTTATAACTACTGCTAGTTTCCAAACGCCTTTAGCAGTATGTTATAATGGACTTTAAATCATTCCTAAAGGACAAATATGGCTACAATATGGCCTTTATGGTAGTTAACCGACTAAGCAAGTAAGCCATTTCCCTCCCCTGCTTTAAGACTACAACCGCAAAAGATATGGCCCGTATATATATTAACAACATTTACCAGATCCATAGCGCTCCTAAGTTAATTATCTCTAACCGTAGACCCTAATTTATATCGGACTTCTAGGATAAATTCTGCCGCATCCTTAGGATTAAGATTAAGCTCTCTATCGCATTCTACCCTTAAACTAACGGCTAAACTGAGATTATAAACTAGTACCTTAACCAACGACTTTGCCCCTTTATTAATTACTACTAGGACAACTGGTTGGAACTACTACCTATAATGGACTACGCACAGCTTACGCTCCCTTATAATAGTATAGGAATGTCGCCATTTAAGTTAATCTATGGATACAAGCTATAAACATCCTTTAATTAGGATAGACCTACAGGACCTATAATGGCCCGCGAACGCCTCAACTATAAAGAGGCCCAGATATTCGCTAAGAGAATGCACAGAGCCTAGGAGACTGCCCAAGCAATTATAAAAAAAGCATAAGAGAAGAAAAAGGCCGACGTAAACCAACATTATCGCGAGGTAGACTTCCATATAGGAGATAAGGTATGGGTGTTAACAAAGAACTGGAAGACCTAGAGGCCGAGCCGTAAGCTAGACCACTAAATAGCTGGCCCCTACAAGATCCCTAAAAAGGTAGGGCACTCTTTTAAGGTTAAGCTACTAGAGTTAATAAAGATCCACCCTATCTTCTCTCTAGACCGACTGTGGAAGGCTACAGACAACCCATTACCTGGATAGTACAACGACCCCCTACCGCCAATTTAGATTGTAGAGGATGAGAAATGGGAAGTTAAAGAGATTTTAGCAGTTAAGAAAGACCGCGGTACCCTAAAATACCATGCGAGCTGGGTAGGTCACGACAAAGATCTAGAATGGTACCCCGCATCTAATTTTAAGTACTCTCCCTATAAGCTACGGGACTTCCACCTAGCCTACCCTAACCTCCCTAGACCACCACGCCAATTAGAAAGCTAGATTAAATGCTAGGAAGAAGGGGTGGATAACT